>Ga0209061_1000772_pt1 | contig 69188 bp, 58 predicted proteins | sample Coa_R1_10_FD_187157 | JGI IMG/M metagenome (GOLD analysis project Ga0209061, IMG submission 187157) | Surface soil microbial communities from Centralia Pennsylvania, which are recovering from an underground coalmine fire - Coalmine... | ecosystem: Environmental > Terrestrial > Soil >... | reverse complement strand
AGGAGGCCGACGGGGTCGCTGGGGGGTTGCCCGAGTAGGGGGAGAGGCTGCTCGTGACCGAGGCGGACCCGCAGCCGAGCGGGTTTGCGAAGAGCGCGTGTTCGCCGGACTTGAAGGAGAGCTTGAGGTGCGCGAAGGGAAGCTGGGGCAGGGCTGCAAAGCGCGCCGACAGGCGTCCGCTGGCGGCGTTTGCCTTCACTTCGCCGATCTGCCGCAGCGCGACGCCGTAGCGGGAGCTTTCGGCGGCCAGGAAGAGCCGGTACTCCTGCCCGGATTCAGGGCTCTGGCTCTTGGGTTCGCCGATGTAGAGCTTGCCCTTGAGCGCTTCGCCGAGCACCGGCGTTTCCACTTCCGCGGTGCCGACTTCAGATGCCGCCGGGCAGCTGATCGCGTTGTTGGTGCCGGCGCCAAACTGCGCTTCGCTGCAGGCCTGCAGGCCGACCGCGGCGGCGGGGTTGAGCGAGAGCCCTTCAGGGAGGGTGATCAGCGCTTCCTTGAGCTGGGAGCTGGCCAGCTTCGAGGGTTCCTCGTTCTGAGGCACGCTCAAGGTGATCTGCGGAGCGTCCGGGGCATCGCGCTTGGTGGTGCTCTGACTGAGCGCGAGCGAGGGAGCGAAGGGCACCGAGCTGCAGCCGCTTGCGCCCACCGGAGTCGTGAAGGATGTCGATCCGGTCGATATCGGTTCGTAGGTCTGTGCTGACATGTACGTCGTCTGCGGCCCGGCGCACACGGTCGGATTGGTCAGGAAGGCTTCGTTCTTGGCGCCGCCTTCGTTGTGTTCGGCCGGCGCGCCCCAGAAGAGCAGTTCGGAGATCGCCAGCTTGCTGCCCAGTTCGTTTGAGATGCCGCTGATCGTGAAGTACTCGCCGTAGTCGCCCGGTTGGCCGCCGGATGGGTACCAGCGCATCCCGGCGACCAGATCGGTGCGAGCGGTGATCACCACGAGCACCGCGTTGATCGTGACTTCGAAGGCGAAGTCAGCCGGCGCCCCGGAGGGCGGCACCATGTTGTAGACGTACCCTTCTGCGCCGAGCGTGCCGAGCAGCGTGCTCACCTTCACCTTGGCCTTGCCCACGCGCGTGTTCTTGGCGCAGCTCCTTTCAAGCGTGGTGCCGCTCGCTTCGCATCTGGGCGTCGCCTGGGGGTTCACCGAGAGTCCCGGCGGCAGGTCGACCCGCACATCGTCGACCGCGCTGAGCGACGTGTTCATTTCAAAGGTCGTCAGCGCCAGGACCGGGTGCGAGCCCGCCTGGGTCGCGTAGTCGGCTTCAGTCGGGTTGGACGTGTTTTCGTCCTTCAGGACGCCTGCCTTGAAGGACTTGATCAGCGCTTCGGCGCCGAGCGCCCCTGGTGCGGTGAGGAGCGCCGGGCCGATCAGGGCGCAGACACAGGCCAGCAGCGTGGCCGCTCGGCGGGAGAAGGGTATGTGGGGATGAGCAGGGAGCATCTCAGGGCCTCCGCGCGGGCGCACGCGGCGCTCGGCGCTGACGGGTGGCTGGGCCGTCTGCAAGAGACCCCTGGCTTTGCGAGCCCGCCTCGCGGCGGGGGTGCCTTTATCCGGTCACATATGTCGTGCTCTTGGCGCCTTCGGCACCTCGAGCAGGACCTTGATCGGCCCTTTGCGGGCGGGGCTTGACCGGCGGCGAGGCAGCTCAGCGCATGGGCGAGCGCCGCTCAGCTTGCGCTGGGGCTGAGCTGGTGCTGGCCGTAGACCGCGTAGCGGTTGCGCCCTGACTCCTTGGCGCGATAGAGGGCGACGTCGGCCTCGCGCAGAAGCTCATCGACGCTCGTCGGCGTGCCCTTGGCGACGCCCACGCTTGCGGTTATGCGCACCGGATCGTGGGCCTGGTCGAGCTCGTAGGGGTCGCGCAGGACCTCGATCAGGCGCTCTGCGAGGTGCTCGGGCCCGCCATTCAGCGCGCCGGGCTCGACCAGCACGACAAACTCGTCGCCGCCGAAGCGCGCGGCCGTCTCGCCCTCGCGCACCGCGCCCGCCAGCCGCTCGGCGATCGCGCTGAGCAGACGGTCGCCGGCGGCGTGACCGAAGTTGTCGTTGACGTCCTTGAAGCCGTCCACATCGACGTAGAGGGCGGCCATCGGCATCTGCTCGCGGCGTGCGCGCGCAAGCATCTGCTCGGCGCGGTCGAGCGCAAGCACGCGGTTTGGCAGGTCGGTGAGCGCGTCGTGCAGCGCCAGGTGCTCGAGCTGAGCGGTCTTCCTGCGCACAAGCGCCAGCGCATGGCGGCGCGAGCGCGCCAGGACGCCGATCAGCGCGACCACCAGCAGCGTCGCGATCGTGCCCGCCAGGCCCACGATCACCGCCTGCGCGTTGGCGCCGAGGCCGCCGATCGTCGCGGCGCCTGCCACCTCGATCTTCCAGCTGCCGTCGAGCGGCAGCAGCTGGCTGCGCGCGAAGCCGCCGGCGGCCTGCCCGGCCTGCCCGATCTCTTCGGCCGGGAAGCCCCCGGCGCTGTGGTAGAGGCTGATGCGCAGCCCGCGCTGGGCGCCGAGCGCGGCGCGGAGCAGGCTTTCGATGTCAAAAGAGCCCGCGACCCAGCCGATCACCTTCCGCCAGCGCGCCCCGGCGCTCGCGGGCGCCGCACCGGCCGGGAAGACGGGCGCTTCGATTGCCATCGTCGAGACCGGCGAGGCCGGCACCTTGTAGATGCCGTAGCTGTCGGCTTCGGTGATCATGCGCGTGAGCTGGGCGCGCGTGATGCCGTTCTGGCTGTAGGAGCCCAGCGGCGAGGACGGATTGCACCAGTTGCCCTGCAGCGTCTGAGCCAGGATCGGGGCGTCTGAGAGTGGCACGCTGCCTGCCGCCAGCAGGCAGTAGCGCGAGGCGCCTGCTTCAGGCGCTTCGATCTGGTCGCCCACCAGCTTCGAAAAGGCCGGGTCGCTGTTGCGGCGCGCCAGGAAGGCCTGCAGCTGCGGGGGCGCAAGCGAGCGCACGAGCAGGACGCCGAAGGCGCCCGTCGTCCCGCCTGCTTCTTCAAGCAGCCGCGCCCAGCGACGGAAGCCGCTCGCGCTGATTTCAGGCTGCATCGCAAAGACCGCCACCGCCGCGCGCACGAGGTCGGTGTCGCGCCGGACCAGCAGCTCGACGCGCCCGCTGACGTCGCTGGCGAGCGTCTGGAAGCTCTGGCGTTCGCGGTCGCGTACGCTGCCCTGCCAGAGCAGGGCGGCGCCGAGCGAGGCGGTGAGCCCGATCACGAGCAGCAGCATCACCGCCGGCAGCCAGCGTGTGCCTCTCAGCCGCGGCGAGGTGGGAGCGAGCGGGGAGGGCGCGCCGGCCTCACCGGCGCGGTCTTCCGGCCGGGTGTTGGGCTGCTGGGATGGCGTGCTCTGCATCGTGTCGGGTAGGGACGGCGGCGCCCGTGTCGAGGGCGACGACTCAGCGCTCCCGCCTTCAGGAGTCGATCGTCATCTGAGCGAGCGCGCTTGAGCATTGCGGCGGGCACTCGGCGAGCTGGCGAGCGGCGCTCAGGAGGCGCCTGCGCCGGCCTGGGCGCTCAGCTGCGCCGTGGCCCCGTCACGGGCGATGAGCGCCGCATAGAGGCCGCCGTGGGCAAGCAGCTCCTCATGGCTGCCGCGCTCGGCGATGCGCCCGTGATCGAGCACCAGGATCAGCTCGGCGTCGCGCACGGTCGAGAGGCGGTGGGCGATCGTGATCGTCGTGCGCCCCTGCGCGAGCTGCTCGAGCGCCGCCTGCACGGCAGCCTCGGTCTGGGTGTCAAGCGAGGAGGTCGCCTCATCGAGGATCAAGACCGGTGGGTTGCGCAGGATCGTCCGCGCGATCGCCATCCGCTGCTTCTCGCCGCCCGAGAAGCGATAGCCGCGCTCGCCCACGACGGTCTCATAGCCGTCCGGCAGCGATGCGATCAGCTCGTGGATGTGCGCGGCGCGCGCCGCCTCCTCGATCTCCTGATCGGTGGCCTGCGGCTTTGCAAAGCGCAGGTTCTCGCGCACGCTTGCGTGGAAGAGGTAGGTCTCCTGCGAGACGACGCCGACGGCCGCAGCCAGCGAGGAGAGCGCGACCGAGCGGATGTCGATGCCGTCGATCGTGATCTGACCCTGCTGGGGGTCGTAGAGGCGCGCCAGCAGGTAGCCGAGCGTCGTCTTGCCCGACCCGGTCTCGCCGACGATCGCGACACGACTGCCCGCCGGGGCGCGGAAGTCGATCTCCTGCAGCGTCCACTCCGATGCCGAGGGGTAGCGGAAGCAGACGGACTGGAAGCGCACCTCGCCGACCAGGTCGGCGGCGCTGAAGCGCACCGGATGCTCCGGCTCGACGATGTCCACGGGCAGGTCGAGGTACTCGAAGATGCGGTCAAAGAGCGCAAGCGAGGACTCGATTTCCGGGCCGACGCCAAGCAGCTGCTGGATCGGGAAGAGCAGGCGCGTCTGCAGCGTCGTGAAGGCGACGACCGTCCCGACCGTGATCGAGTGCCCGATGAAGGACTGGCCCGCCAGCCAGTAGACGATCGCAGGCTGCACCGCGAAGGTCATCTGGATCGTCGACATCAGCCAGCGGCCCGCCATTCGCGATCGCACCTCCAGGTCTGCGATGTCAGAGGATTCGCGCGTGAAGCGCGCCGAGAGGTCGCCGCCCCGGCCCATCGTCTTGCCGAGCAGGATCCCCGAGACCGAAAGCGACTCGGCGATGAGCGCGGACATGTCCGCGAGCCGGCGCTGCTGCTCGGAGGTGATGCGCCGCCGCAGGTGCCCGACCCGTCTGGTGAGGTATACGAAGAGCGGCACGAAGGCCAGCGACAGCGCCGCCAGGCGCGGGTTGAGCAGGCACATCGCGACGATTGCGGCAAGCACCGTTGTGGCGTTCTGCGCGATCGTCGTCGCGGTCTGCGTGACGACGTTGTCAAGTCCGCCGATGTCGTTGGCGATGCGCGACTGGATCTCGCCGCTGCGGGTGCGCGTGAAGAAGGCAAGCGACATCCGCTGCAGCTGCGCGTAGACCGCGGCACGAAGATCGTGCATCACCCGCTGGCCGACGGCGTTTGAGATGTAGGTCTGCAGCACCGAGAAGACCGCGCTTGCGATCGCGATCGCGATCATCCCGCCGATGAGCTCGCTGAGCAGGGTGCCATGGTGGTGGAGGATCCCTTCGTCGAGCGCTTCGCGCACGAGGAAGGGGTTGATCATCGAGAGGCCGGCAGAGATCATGATCAGGAGGATCACGAGCGCCAGCCGAGCGCGGTAGGGGGCAAAGAGCGCAAGGATGCGCCGCGTGTCGCGCTTGCGCGAGGGATCGAGCAGGGGCGGCTCCCTGCGGGTGGATGCGCGCAGCGCGCGCATCCCGCCGCTGCCACCGGCGCCGCTTGCGGCGCCGAGGCCGAGGTGCTCACCGCGCGCCATCGATGCCTCCGCCGCAGTCGCCCCCCGCCCGGCCTAGCGCGGGGTGGGCGTGAGCGTCATGCACGCCCTCGCGCACGCCTGCGCGCGCGCCGACACGCCCCAGCAGCTCGAGCAGCTGCGCGCGCTCTGCCGCGCTGAGGTCGGCGCAGAGCTCGCGCTCGAGCGCCATCGCGAGCTGCAGGGCGCGCTCGAGCAGCCGGCGCCCCTTTGCCGTCAGATGCAGCGACCAGGAGCGACGGTCGGCGGGATTGGCCCGGCGGCGGACCAGCCCGCGCTGCTCGAGCTCATCGACATGCGCGACCATGCGACTGGGCGGGATCATCAGCCGCTCGGCGATCGCCTGCTGGGAGTCGCCCTGGGCGGCGCCAAGCGCACGCAGCAGCGCAAACTCGCGCGGCTCCAAATCGAGCGGGGCGAGCACCTCCCTGAAGCGCCGCGCGGCGGCGTAGCCGACCGATGAGACCACGAAGCCGACCGCTCGGAAGGGGGAGGCGTGGCCGCCGATCGCCGCGCCCTGCTTCACCGTGGCCTGCTCGCGTGTGCTCACAGCCAGATGTTACCGCAGCGAACAAGTTGTGCTATAAATCATTCGATGCAGAACGATTACGAACGCAATCGCATCGTCGCTGCCTCGGCGGCCCGTGGCCGGCCTGCCGGGATCGAGGCGCGCGGACTGGTGCGCGACTTCAAGGGCGGCGTGCGTGCGGTGGCGGGCATCGACCTGGTGGTCTCAGAGGGCGAGATCTACGGCTTCCTCGGCCCCAACGGCGCGGGCAAGTCGACGACCGTGCTGATGCTGAGCACGCTGCTGCCGCCGAGCGCAGGCCACGCCACGGTCGCCGGGCACGACGTGGTCCGCGAAGGCGCGGCCGTGCGTCGCGCGATCGGCGCCTCACTGCAGGAGTCGGCGCTCGATCCCTATCTCTCAGCGCGCGAGCACATGCTCCTGCAGGGTGCCCTGCACGGGCTCTCGCGCGCAGCCGCGCGCGCACGCGGCGAGGAGCTGCTCGAGCGCGTCGGATTGAGCGAGGCCGCCGAGCGGAAGGTCAAGGGCTACTCGGGCGGCATGAAGCGGCGGCTGGACCTGGCGCTGGCGCTGATCCATCATCCGCGCCTGCTGTTCCTCGATGAGCCGACGACCGGCCTGGACGTGCAGAGCCGCACTGCCCTCTGGGAGGAGGTCAGGCGCCTCGCGGACGAGGGGGTGACGGTGTTCCTGACCACCCAGTACCTGGAGGAGGCCGATGTGCTCGCCGACCGCGTGGGCATCATCGACCGCGGGCGGATCGTCGCGGAGGGCGCCCCGGCCGACCTGAAGGCAGAGATCGGTCGACCCGCCGTGGAGGCGCTTCCGGAGGACCCGGCCCAGCGCGAGCGCCTGGCGGGCGTGCTTGCGCGCATCGGCGAGCTGCTGCCCGCTGCAGCCGGCGGAGCGGTCGCGGTGCGCCTGCCCGCGGGCGCGCGCGACCTGGCCGAGGTGGTGCGCGCGCTGGATGCCGAGGGCATATCCCTTGCCGAGCTGCGCCTGCACGCGCCGACGCTCGATGACGTCTTCCTCGCCAAGACCGGCCGCTCGCTCGAGGGCGGGGGCGATCGAGAGGAGGCGCAGCAGGAGGGCGCTGCGGCCGCCGGCGGGCAGACGGGCGGGAGCGTGCGAGCGTGAGCGGCGCCTTCGCCCATCAGCTCTATGCGCTTGCGCGCCGCGCGCTGGTCAAGACGCTGCGCCAGCCCTTCCAGCTCTTCCCGGTGATCTTCTTCCCGGTGATCCTGCTTGCGGTCAACGCAAGCGGGCTGGCGGCGGCAACACGCCTGCCGGGGTTTCCGACCCGCTCATATCTCACCTTTGCGATCGCGACCGCCTTCATCCAGGGGGCGATGTTCTCGCTCGTGAACACCGGCACCAACCTCGCTGAAGACATCGAGAGCGGCTTCTTCGAGCGCCTCGCGCTCACGCCGATGCGCCGGAGCGCGCTGATCGGGGGGCTCTTGATCGGCGTCGGCCTGATGGGCGCGCTGCAGTCGGCCGCCTACGTCCTGGTCGGGGAGATCGGCGGCGCGCATCTGCACGCCGGGATCGGCGGCGCTGCGCTGCTGATCGCTCTTGGCGCCATCGCGGCGGCGGTCTTTGGCGCGCTCGGCATCTCCGCTGCGCTGAAGACCGGCTCGGGCGAGGCGGTGCAGGGGCTCTTCCCGCTCTTCTTCGTCTTTCTCTTCCTCTCCTCGTCGAACCTGCCTCGCAACCTGCTGAAGGCGGGCTGGTTCCACACGGTCGCGACCTGGAACCCGATCTCCTATCTGCTCGAGGGCTTTCGCAGCCTCTACATCTACGGCTTCGATCAGACCGCCCTGCTGCGCTGCCTGGCTGTGCTCGCGGGCTTCGCGACGCTGTTCATGGGCGTGATGATCCTTGCCCTGCGGGGGAGGATGCAGCGCACGTGAGCGGGAGCGCGGCGCAGAGCTCGCAGGGCGGGATCTGGGCGGTCGCGCGGGCGATCGCCTGGCGCAACCTCAGAACCTATGTGCGCCGACCCGAGCTGTTCGTGCCCTCGCTTGTCTTCCCGCTCATCTTCCTGGCTGCCTTTGCGGGCGGGCTCTCAGCGCTCGGCGGTGCTCCCGGCTTCCACTTCCCAGCCGGCTACACCGCCTTTCAGTTCGTCTTCGTGCTGCTGCAGTCGGCGATGTTCGCGGGATTGTTCACCGGCTTCTCGCTTGCCTTCGACTTCGAGAGCGGCTTTGCGCGGCGGCTGATGATCGCGGCCGCTGATCGGCGCGGGATCGCGCTCGGCTACGCCCTGGTGGCGCTGACGCGCGCGACCGTCACCCTCACGGTCGTGACCGGCGTGGCGCTCGCCGCCGGAATGCAGGTGACCGGTGATGGCGTCGAGGTCTTCGGCCTCTACGGCCTGGCGGCGCTGCTGGTCTTCGTAGGCTATGGCTGGGCGGCGGGGATCGCGTTTCGCTTTCGCAGCATCCAGGCGGGGCCGCTGATGCAGACGCCGGTCTTCCTGATCCTCTTCCTGGCCCCGGTCTACGTTCCGCTGGGCCTGCTCAAGGGGTGGATTCACGCGGTCGCGAGCGTCAACCCGGCAACGTTCTTCCTGGAGGCCGGACGCGGCCTGATCGCGGGACGCCCGACGCAGCTGGCGCTCGCCTTCGGCTTGGCGCTCGTGCTGATCGGCCTCTTCTCGCTCTGGGCGCGCCTCGGCCTGCGCAGCGCCGAACGCGGCAGCTGAGCGCCCTCTCAGACCTCGGTGCGCTCCTGTGCGCCGCTGCGCTCGTGGGCGGCGACGCTTGCGAGCACCTCCTCGCGGTCGGTCCCGAAGGCCTCGAGCACGCGGTCGAAGTCCTGGCGATAGTGCTCGATCGCTCCGACGAGGATGTCGGTGGTCTGCGCGACGCTCGCGCCGCGCTGCTGCGCCCGCGCAAGCGCGCGCGCTGTGACGATCTCGATCACCCGCTGCTGGCTGCCCGCATCTTGTGGGGCGGGCGCCTGCTCCGCCGGGGGGCGCTCGATCGCGGGGCGCTCGGGAGCCTCGACGGGCTCCTCGCCGATCCCGACCGCCTGCAGCGGCGCGCTCACCGAGCCGTGCAGGCGCAGCACGCGCAGCCAGCGCTCGGCCTCCTCGGTGCGGCTGCCTGCGAAGGGGAGCGCGGTGCCGGCAAGGCCGAGCACCATCGTCGCCTCGCTGGAGAGCGCAACCTTCGCCATCGCTAGATCACCCTCCCGGCAGCGACGCGCTCGCGCGGCAGAAAGGTCATCGCCACCTCGGTCGCGCCGCTGTGGTCGCTGCGCAGGCTGACGCTCTTGGCGAGCGCGCGCATCAGGCGGATGCCGACGCCCAGACCGGTACGCTCAGGATGGCCGACCGGAAGCGCCCGCTCAGGCCGCGCCTGCAGGCCGCGGCCGCTGTCGCGGACGCACACCGTCAGCTCGATGCCGCCGCGTTCGCGGCGCGTGGCGCGGGCGTGCAGGCAGAGCGGGCCCTCGCTGCGATCGCCGGGGTAGGCGTGCAGGACGACGTTGGTGCAGGCCTCGGTTACGGCCAGGCCGATGTCCGCGATCGACTGCTCCTCGAGCTCAAGCGCCTCGCCGAGCGAGCGCACGCACGATCGCACGTAGGCGATGCGCTCGGCGCGTGCGGGCAGGCGCAGCTGCAGCTCGGCAAGCACCGCTCCCGCCTGGCTGTGATCGAGCCCCTGATCGGGCTCGTGAGGGTGCTCTGGAAGCACGCTGCGCGGTCGCTCGCGGTGCGGCAGAAAGCGGCGCACCTGGGATTCGAGGTCGCTGATCGCAGCCTGCCGCGGCTTGGTCGGTGCCCCTGCGCGTCTCACGAGAGGCCCTCCTCGAGCGCGGCTGCCGGCTGTGCGGCGAGGGCGCCATCGAGCAGCCACGTGGCGGTGGCGCCGGGATTGAGCTGAACGATCGAGCCTGCGATCGGGAAGATCTCAACCTCCGTGCCGGCAGCGGCCGGCGCGCTGACACGCAGCAACGCGCTCGAGGCCTCGCGCAGGACCAGGCGCAGGGCGCTGAGCGCTTCAGCGGAGCGCTCGGCTGAGAGCCCGGCGGCGGTCAGGAACAGCGCCGGTCGCGAGCTTGCGGCCGCGCTGCGGTCGACCTCGAGCTCCTCTGTGCGTCGCAGCGGGCCGCTTGCGCGCGCTGCGGCGGTGTTGCCGGGCAGGGTGAGCAGGCAGGTTGCCATGTCGTCGGGGCGCTGATCGGCGAGCGCGGCGACGCGCTCGAGCAGCGCAGGCGCGCTTGCAGCCTCGCCGAGCGCTTCCAGCTCCTCCCTGACGCGGGTCACGCCGAGCAGCTCGCCGCGGCTGCGCGCCTCGACGAGCCCATCGGTGTAGAAGCAGATCTGGGCGCCTGGCGCAAGCTGCAGCTCCGTCTGGCGCATGCCGGTGCGCACGCCTGTGCCGATCGGTGGCGCCGCGGCGGCAAGCAGCGGCTCGATCTCCGGGGCGCCCACGATCAGCGGCGGCGGGTGGCCCGCGGATGCGTAGACGAGCAGCCCGGTGCGCGCGTCCAGCACGGCGAGCAGCGCGGTGGCGATCGCTCCCTCCAGGCGCTCGTCGAGGCCGGCGGCGGCGGCCGCAAGCGCCGAGCGCGGCGGCAGGCCGCTGTCCAGATAGGTGCGCAGGGTGTAGCGCAGGAGCGCGGTCTTGGGCAGCGCCTCCTCGCCGTGGCCGGCGACATCGCCCACGATCACGCCCAGCCGCCCGTCCGGCAGCGCGAAGATGTCGTAGAAGTCCCCGCCGGCGCCCGGTCCTTCGGCGGGGCGGTAGGCGACTGAGGTGCCGATGCCCGCGACGCTCTCGGGCACCGCTGGCAGCAGCGCTCCCTGCAGGGTGCCCACGGCGCGGGCCAACAGCTCGCGCTCGCGCTCGCTGCGCCGGGCACGGACGTTTGCCAGGATGGAGCGCATGCCAAGCAGCGCCGAGAGGGCGGCGAGGATCGCCATCATCAGCCAGATCGGGCGCGGAACGGAGTGCACGATCCGTTCGACGGTCGGTATCGGGTTGAGCCCGCTGGGCTGCCGGGCCTGATGGGTGTCGCGCTGCGCGGACTCGCCGCGCTGCTGGGCGGCGCCTGCGCTCGCGACCGGGCCGGCCGCAGTCGCAGTCAGCGTTGCGGGGTGTGCCTGCACACGGCGCGACCGGCGACCGCTGAGAGCGGAGGCGCCGGCGGCGGAGGCGCCGCGCCTGCGGGCGCCGGCGCGGGCGGCGTGATGGCTGCTGGCGGTCGTCGAGGCAGCTGTTCCTGGCTGGGTCGCTGTCGGGGCTGCCGGCGGCGCCGGCGCAGGGCCGCTGCTGGACGCAGAGCCTGACGGCGCAGCGGCGCTGCTGCCGCTTGCAGAAGGGCCGCTCGGCGCGGTCGGCAGCGTCGATTCATCGCTGGCGCGACCGTGACCGGCTGGCGCTGAGGAGCCGGCGCCGGCTGGCTCGCCGGCTGCGGCAGCTCGGCTTTCGGCGCCGGCGCCCGGCGTCGAGGCGGCGACCTGCGCTTCGCCCGCTGGCGCTGCGCCCTGCTGGCTCACCGGCGTCGGCGCGACCGCGGCACCTTCGCCTTCGCCGGGGGCGCTGTGCGGGGCGCTTGCAGGCGCGCTCTGTCCGGCTTCCTGGGCGCCGTGGGGGCTGCCCGAGGAGATCCCTTCGCCGGGGGCGCTGTGTGGCGCCGCCAGCGCGCTTGTCGCGTTCAGCGCCGCGGCAGCGAGCAGCAGGCCCGTCAAGGCGCGCCCGCGCGCGAGCCTCCGCAGCCGCCCAGTGCGCAGCCCGCTGCGCTCACTGTGGCGGGCGTCGCGCTCGGGGCTCTGCTCCTGGCGGCTTGGGCGGGCGGGCATCGCGCGGTCGCCTCAGCTGCGATCGGAGTCGCCGCGCAGGTGCTCGAGCGCGTCTTCGACGCTCGGGAAGATCGCAAAGACGCCGTCGAGGCCCGCGATCGTGAAGATGCGCAGGACAGACTCATTCGTGCAGACGAGCGCCATCCGCGTGCTGATCGGCAGCTTGCGCTTGACCCCCACCAGCACGCTCAGCGCGGTCGAGTCGATGAAGGTCACCTGGGAGAGGTTGACGAGCAGGTTCGTGCGCCCGGCGCGCAGAGCGTCAAGCAGCGGCCACTTCAGGTGCGGAGCGGTTGCAAGGTCAAGCTCGCCCGCCACCGCAACCTCGACTGTGCGCTCGTCTAGCTCGCGCTCGGCGACGCGAATCGGCACGCCGCTGGCGGCTCGGCCGGACTCCTTGTCGAGATCGACGGGGCTTGGCATTGGACGAACCTCCTGTTGGGATGCTCTCTGTGGGGAAGGGGACGGATCTGCGCGGGCTTGCCGCGCAGACCTGGCAGACCGCAAACGCAGATCGTGCTCTGAGCTTGCGTCGGCCGGCCGGCCGACTCGCCTTAGCTGGAGGTATGGGGATCGAACAGACGTTTAGCAGAGGCGCCGGTCGCTAATGCCTCTGCACGGATTGTGGCTTGACGCTCGATCCCCTGAGCGTCGTCCGTGGCCGAGCGTTGCAGGAAGGTGTAGGCACGGGGGTCGAAGCGACGCGTGCGCAGGTGGAAGAGCAGCGTGGAGTGCGGCCAGATCGAGGAGTTCGTGCCGTTCGCATCGATATACCAGGAGCGACAGGCGCCCTGCGACCAAGCGGTGCCCGCAAAGGCGCGCTGCAGGCGGGCGTTGTAGCGGGCGTAGACGTCCTCACGCACGTCGAAGCCCTCGGCGCCCCGGCGGCCCATCGCGGCGATCGCGCCCATCAGGTGGTTGAGCTGGGACTCGATCATGAAGATGACAGATGTGTGGCCGAGGTTGGTGTTGGGGCCGTAGAGCAGGTAGAGGGAGGGGAAGCCGGGCACGCAGGCGCCGAGGTAGGCGCGCGGGCTGCCCGCCCAGACCTCCGCGAGGCTGCGCCCGTCGCTGCCGTAGATGTGCTGCGCAAGCGGGATCTCCGTTGCGCGAAAGCCCGTTGCGAGGATCACCACGTCGAGCTGGTGCTCGCGCTCGCGGCCGCCCTCGGCGCGCGTGCGCAGGCCGTCGCTGGTGAAGGCGACGATCGGATCGCTCACAAGCGCTACGTTCGGGCGCCCGAGCGCGGGGTAGTAGTCGTTTGAGAGCAGGATCCGCTTGCAGCCGATCGGGAAGCTCGGCGTAAGGGCGGCGCGCAGCGCGGGATCTGCGACCTGCTCGTGGAGATGGCGCCGGGCGCTGCGCTCGGCGAGGCGCCCGAGCCGTGGATGCAGCAGCAGCGGCACGAGCAGCTCGCGGCTGCAGTAGATCTGCGCGCGCAGGGCGTATCGCAGCGGCGGCAGGCGCGAGAGCAGCGCGCGGGCGAGCGGCGGGATCGGGTGGTTTCGCACCGGCAGCACCCACGCGGGCGTGCGCTGGAAGACGAGCAGCTCGCCGGCGCTGAGCGCCAGGCGCGGCACCAGCTGGACCGCGGTCGCGCCGGTTCCCACCACCGCGACCCGCCTGCCTGCGATGGGCACGTCGTGGCGGTAGCGAGCGCTGTGGAAGAGCTCGCCGGAGAAGCGCTCGATGCCCTCGATTTGAGGGATGCGCGGGTCGCTGAGCGGCCCTGGCGCGGCGATGAACACCTGCGCCTCATAGCGCTGCCCCGCGGCGTCGATCTGCCAGCGGCAGCGCGAGCGCAGGTAGCGCGCCGCGCTCACCTCAGCGCCGAAGCGGATGTGGGGGATCAGCCCCTCGCGCTCTGCAACGTCCTGCAGGTAGGCGCGGATCTCAGCGCCGGAGGAGTACTTCTGCGACCAGTCCCCCTTGGTCGCGCGCGAGAGCGAGTAGAGGTGGGAGGGCACATCGCAGGCGCAGCCCGGGTATGTGTTGTCGCGCCAGGTCCCACCCAGCTGCGCGGCGCGCTCGAGGACCACGAAGTCATCGATCCCCGCGCGCTTGCAGCGGATCGCCGCGGCGAGCCCGGCAAAGCCGGCGCCAAGGATCACGATCCGGTGGTGCTCGCTTGCCGCTGACATTCTCGTGCCTGACCAGACGTCCTCCCGGCCAGCGTAGCGCTCGCCGCCACGCCGACAGCGGCAGGCAGCTACGCTGCGCGCGTGAAGGCAGTGATCCTTGCGGGCGGAAGCGGCTCGCGCCTGGCGGAGGAGACCGCGCTGAGGCCCAAGCCGATGGTCGAGATCGGGGGGCGGCCGATCCTCTGGCACATCATGAAGATCTACGCCGCGCAGGGGATCGAGGAGTTTGTGATCTGCGCCGGCTACAAGGGCTACGTGATCAAGGAGTACTTTGCCAACTATCGCCTGCACAGCGCCGATGCGACCTTCGACCTTGGCGCGGGCACGATCGAGCTTGCGGGCGACCCGCGCGAGCGCTGGCGGGTCGCGGTGATCGACACGGGCGAGCACACCCAGACGGGAGGGCGGCTGCGCCGCGTGCTGCCGCTGCTCGGCGAGGAGGAGTTCTGCTTCACCTACGGCGATGGCCTCGCCGACATCGACCTTGGGGCGCTGCTTGCCTGCCACCGCCGCGAGGGGCGGATCGCGACCGTCACCGCGGTGCAGCCGCGCGGGCGCTACGGGGCGATCGAGCTGGAGCGCGCGCGTGTGAGCTCCTTCGAGGAGAAGCCCCGCGGCGACGGGCGCTGGGTGAACGGCGGCTTCTTCGTCCTCTCGCCGCGCATCGGCGAGTACCTGGACTCCGATCAGAGCGTCTTCGAGCGCGAGCCGCTGCGCGCGCTGGCGGCCGCTGGCGAGCTTGCCGCCTACCGCCACGAGGGCTTCTGGGAGGCGATGGACACGCTGCGCGATCGCCGCCACCTGGAGTCGCTGTGGGCGGGCGGCTCGCCGCCGTGGCGGATCTGGGACGAACGCGCGTGAGCGCCTGCGCCGAGCGCCGATGAGAGCGAGCGGATCGCTGGCGGAAGGGGGCTTCTGGGAGCGCCGGCGGGTGCTCGTGACCGGGCACACGGGCTTCAAGGGGGCTTGGCTTGCGCTGCTGCTGGAGGCCCTGGGCGCGGAGGTCCACGGCTTCTCCGCGCCGCCGCCCTCCGATCCCTCGCTCTACGCCTTAGCGCGGGTGCACGAGCGCATGAGCGAGCATCGCGGCGACATCCGCAGCCGCGAGGAGCTGGCTGGCGCGATCGCGCAGGCCAAGCCGGATGTCGTCTTTCACCTTGCCGCGCAGCCGCTCGTGCGCCGCTCCTATGAGCAGCCGGCGGAGACCTTCGAGGCCAATGTGCTGGGCACGCTAAACGTGATCGCTGCAGCCCAGCGGCAGGGCGGCGTGCGAGCGCTCATCTGCGTGACCTCGGACAAATGCTACGCGCCGCCCGAGCGGGGGGCGCTGCAGGCGGGCTTTGCCGGACACCGCGAGGAGGACCCGCTGGGCGGGGAGGACCCCTACTCCGCCTCCAAGGCGGCGGCGGAGCTGATCGTGCGCGGCTACCGGGCGGCGCTGCGCGCGCAGGGCTCGCCGCTGCGCATCGCAAGCGCGCGCGCGGGCAACGTGATCGGCGGCGGGGACTTCGGCTCCGAGCGGCTCGTGCCCGATGTGATGCGCGCCGCGCTTGCGGGCGAGCCGGTGGCGCTTCGCAACCCGCGCGCGATCCGTCCCTGGCAGCACGTGCTCTGTCCGCTGACCGGGTATCTGCTGCTTGCCCGCCGTCTCCACGAGGAGGAGCGCTTCGAGGGCGCCTGGAACTTCGGCCCGGAGCGCGCGGAGGCGCTGCCCGTGCGCGAGCTGGTGGCGCGCATCGCGGCGCTGTGGCCGGGCGGGATCGAGGTCGGCGAGGACTCAGCGTGCGGGCCTGCCGAGAGCCAGCTGCTGCTGCTTGACTCAGGCCGGGCAAAAGACGCTCTTGGCTGGCGCCCGCCGCTCTCGCTTACGCAGGGGCTGCAGGCGACGGTCGACTGGTACCGCGCGCTGCAGGAGGGGGAGGACATGCGCGAGCGCACGCTTGCGCAGCTGCAGCATGTACTCTCAGGGCGATGTCGAGGCCCCGCGCGCTGATCACCGGAATCACAGGCCAGGACGGCTCTTATCTGGCCGATCTCCTGCTCGAGAAGGGCTATGAGGTCCACGGGCTCGTGCGGCGCTCCTCGACCGAGCGCTTCGAGCGCATCGAGCATCTGCGCGGGCGCGTGCAGCTGCACCAGGCGGACCTGCTCGACCAGCGCTCGCTGGTCGATGCTATGCGCGCGGCGCGCCCGCAGGAGATCTACAACCTCGCCGCGATGTCCTTTGTCGCGGTCTCCTGGATTCAGCCCACGCTGACCGCGGAGTTCTCGGGCGTCGGCGTGACGCGGATGCTCGAGGCGATGCGCGAAACCTGCCCGGAGGCGCGCTTCTACCAGGCCTCCTCAAGCGAGATGTTCGGCAAGGTGCGGGAGGTGCCCCAGAGTGAGACTACGCCCTTCTACCCACGCTCGCCCTACGGCGTCGCCAAGGTCTATGGCCACTTCATAACGGTCAACTACCGCGAGTCATATGACCTACACGCCACAAGCGGCATCCTCTTCAACCACGAGTCGCCGCGCCGCGGGCTGGAGTTCGTCACCCGCAAGATCACCTGGCACGCGGCTGCGATCAAGCTCGGGCTGGCTGAGCGGCTTGAGCTTGGCAACCTCGACGCGGAGCGGGACTGGGGCTATGCCAAGGACTATGTCGAAGCGATGTGGCTGATGCTCCAGCAGGACCAGCCCGAGGACTTCGTGATCGCAACCGGCGTCGCCCACTCAGTCCGCGACTGCCTGGAGATCGCCTTCGACCAGGCGGGCCTTGCCATCGACGAGCACGTTCAGATCGACGAGTCGCTGAAGCGCCCGGCGGAGGTGGACCACCTGATCGGCGACGCCTCCAAGGCCAAGCGCGTGCTCGGCTGGGAGCCGCAGACGAGCTTTGAGGAGCTGATCCGGATGATGGTCGACGCCGATCTGCGGGCGCTCTCTGAGGGCACCGGCAGGCAGCCGGCCGCCGCCGGGTCAGCGCCCGCCGAGCGCCGCTAGGCGTGGGCGGGGCAGCCAAGGGCCGCAGCGCCCTGATCACGGGCCTGAGCGGTCAGGACGGCTCCTTTCTCGCTGAGCTGCTGCTGCAACACGGCTATGCGGTCACCGGTCTGATCCGCGACGAGCGGGCGGACCTCGGCTGCGCCGAGCACCTGCGCGGGGAGGTCGCGACGATCGGCTGCGAGCTCGCTGACCGCGAGAGCCTTGCGCGCGCGGTGGCGGAGCTACGCCCCGATGAGCTCTACCACCTTGCCGCGCCATCGTTCGTCCCGCGCTCCTGGCAGCAGCCCGCTCAGACCTTCACGGAGATCGCGGTGGCCACGGCAGCGCTGCTCGAGGCGGTGCGCGAGAGCAGCCCGCACACGCGCACCTTCCTTGCCAGCTCCGCGGCGATCTTCGGCGCCGCACCGGAGAGTCCCCAGCGCGAGCAGACGCCGTGCTTCCCCGCGAGCCCCTACGCTGCCGCGAAGCTTGCCGTGCGGCAGCTGGGCGCCCAGCTGCGCTGCCACGATGGCCTCTACATCTCCTGCGGGATCCTCTACAACCACGAGTCCGAGCGCCGGCCGGAGAGCTTTGTGACGCGCAAGATCACCAAGGCGGCGGCGGCGATCAAGGCGGGGCTCGCCGATCAGGTGACGCTGGGCGACCTCGATGCGGTGCGCGACTGGTCCTTTGCGGGCGACGTGATGCGCGGAGCATGGCTTGCGCTGCAGGCCGACCGGCCCGATGACTACATCTTCGCCAGCGGTAGCGGGCGCACCGTGCGCGAGTTCGCCGAGGCGGCCTTTGCGCACCTCGGCCTCGCCGCCGAGGAGCACATCGCGATCGACGAGTCGCTGCGCCGCGCGCCTGAGCCCGTCGCCCCGGTCGGCGACCCCGCGCGCGCCAGAGAGAGGCTGGGATGGCGCCCGGAGCTCTCCTTCGAGGGCCTTGTGGCGAGGATGGTCGACGCCGATCTGCGATCGCTAGCCTCCCGATCGTGATGCGGCCCTCCGGACTGCTGCCGGATCGGATCCTGCGCGAGATCGATCGTCTGCGCGCGCGTCGCTTCCTTTCGGTCACGACGCCGGCGACGATCGAGTACGTGCGCCGCTACGGGCTGGGCGTGCGCCACGGGCCGTTTGCGGGCATGCAGTACATCGAGGGGCTTGAGAGCAGCTCGGGCGACCTTGTCGCAAAGCTGCTTGGCACCTACGAGCGCGAGCTGGCCCCTGTTGTCGAGGAGTGGGTCGCGCTGGGGATCGATCAGCTGATCGACATCGGCGCCGCGGAGGGCTACTACGCGGTCGGCTTTGCGGTCAGGGTGCCGCAGGCGATCGTGCACGCCTTCGACATCGACCGCGGGGCGCGCGAGCGCTGCGCGGCGCTGGCTGAGCGCAACGGCGTCAGCGAGCGGGTGTCGGTGGGCGCGGAGTGCACCCCGGCCGCTCTCGAGAGCTTTCCCGAGCGCGGCGTCGCACTGCTCTCAGACTGCGAGGGCGCTGAGCGGGAGCTGCTCGACCCGCAGCTGGCGCCGCGCCTGCGCGCGTGGCCGCTGCTCGTCGAGCTGCACGACTTCCTCGATCCGACGATCACCGAGACGCTCTGCGGGCGCTTTGAAGCGACGCATGAGATCGAGCTGATCGAAGGTGAGGACCGCAGCGCCGAGATGCTGCCTGAGCTCGCCTTCGCGACAGCCCGCCAACGCGCTGCGCTGCTTTCCGAGCACCGTCCCGGGCCGATGCGCTGGGCCCACATGCGCCCGCGATGACCGCCGTCGACTTCTGCGTCAACTGCTACGAGCGCACATACCGTCGCGTCCTGAAGAGCGGGTTCATCGACGAGCTGGCGGCCGCTCATCGCTTTGAGTTCGCCCGTCGCACCGTGATCATCAACAACGTCGAGGACCGCGACGATGCGGAAGGGCGCGCCGAGCAGCTGCGCCAGGCGGGCGCCGTGGACGCATGGCTGTTCGTCGAGGATCACATCGAGCAGGCGCTGCGCGCCACCGCGACGTCGCGCTCAGATCTCGGCCGTGCGCCACATTTCACCGACTGGGGCCTGGTGCTCGTGAGCATCCCGGGGCCCGACTGGGTGCTCCACTGCGACGCTGAGGTGCGCCTGCTCGAGCCGCACGACTGGGTCACGCCCTCGATCGAGCTGATGGAGCGCGAGCGGCGCGTGATGATCGCCAATCCGCGCTGGTATGCGCCCACCCCGCGTCACGACACGCTGGCGCGCACGACGCTCGAGCGACGCGGCAACTTTGCGCTCGGCCTGGGCTTCAGCGACCAGCTCTTTCTGGGCCGACGCTCGGAGCTGGCGGCGCCCATCTACAAGCAGCGCTGCCTGGCCTCAAGGCGCTATCCGATGGCAAACGTCGGGGTTAGCTTCGAGGCGCGCGTCGACGCCTGGATGCGACACAACGAGCGCCTGCGGGCCAACTACCTGCTGGCCACCTACGCGCATCCGGATGAGATCGGCGAGGGCTATCCGCGGCGCTCGCCCCGCGAGCGGGCGCGCTCGCTCGTCAATCGCGCGCTGATCGCCGCCGTTCGCCGCGCGCCCGTCAAACGCCGCTGCTGCCGGGCGCTGTGAGGAGGGTGTCGGCGCCCAGGGACGCTCATCGACGGTCGGCGCGGAAGGGGCTTGGCGTGCGTGCGCGCAGCAGCCACGCGTTGTCGGGGGCCTCGCCGGCGGGCGGCCAGCGGCCGAGGACGTAGATGTCATGTGGATGGCGCGTCTCGCAGGCGATCAGGGCGAGGCCGGCATGGTCGAGCAGCGCGAGCAGGGAGCGTGTCGTGAAGGTGTGATGGTGAAGCAGGCGGGTGCTGACGTTTTCCCTGCGCAGCCGCGCCCACGTCGCCGCGTCGCTTGAGTCGGCATCGAGCGCGCGGTCGTGCAGGCGGATCGACTCCTCCAGGTGCGTGAGGTCGTCCTCGCCGATATCACGCTTGAAGTCTTCGATCATGTGGCTGAGCGGCGTGAGCGCTCTGCGATGGTCGAAGGTGCCGCACATATGGGGCGCGACCATCAGCAGGTAGCCCCCGGGCTGCGTGACGCGCCGCCAGGCGCGCAGCGCCCGCAGCGGGTTTGCGATGTGCTCGATCACGTGCGAGCAGAGGACGAGCTCATATGCGCCATCCCCAAGCACGTTGAGGCCGACGTCATCGAGCAGGTGAAGGTCGCCGCGCCGCTCCCCTTCGGGTCGGTAGCCCTGCGCGGGGTCGAGCGTGTGCCAGGCCGTCTGCGCGGCCCACTGCACGCCGTCGATGCGACCCAGCAGCGGGTAGAGCGCAAGCAGCCCGCCGCTTGCGAACACCGCGCTCGGCCCGCCGATCTCAAGCGCCCGCAGGCCGGCGAGCGGGCGCGTGAAGCGCTCGGGCAGGGGTCGGGTGTAGTGGCCTGCCGCGCGCCAGCGAAGCTCGGTGAGCTTACGGCGGAGGTGCATCGAGGCGCCAGCATAGAGGCGTGGCCTACCATCCGGAGCGTGAGCAGCTGCTGGATCTGCGAGGGCGACCTTGAGCCCTGCACGCAGTTTGCGCCCGCGCCCTTCCTGGCCTGCACGCGCTGCGGCTTTGCCTTCCGCCCCGATCTCGACGAGGCGGCGCTCGCGCGCGTCTACGCCGGGGGCGACTACGAGGGCATCCGCGGCGATCACTACCTGCGTGAGCTCCCCGCGCGTCGCCGTGACGCGCGCGTGCGGCTGCGCTACATGCGCCCGTGGGTCAGCCGTGGGCGGCTGCTGGACGTCGGCGCCGCGGGCGGGGCGTTCGTCGCGGAGGCCGCGGCCTGGGGCTTTGACGCCAGCGGCATCGAGCCCGTGGAGAGCTTCGCGCGCGCCGCCAGGGAGCATCTCGGCGTCGCTGTGCGCTGCTCGCGGATCGAGGATCTTGCGCTTGCCTCCGGGCGCTACCAGGCGGTGACGCTGTGGCACGTGCTCGAGCACCTCGTCGAGCCGGTCGCCAAGCTGCGCCGCCTTGCCGAGGCGCTTGCGCCCGGCGGGGCGATCGCTCTGGAGGTTCCGAACGCAGGCGGCCTCAGCGCGGCGCGGATGGGCCCGCAGTGGCCCTCGCTTGAGCCGGACGTCCACGTCTGCCAGTTCACGCCCGCCAGCCTGCGCCGTGCCCTGGAGCGCGCCGGTCTGGAGGTCTGCGATCTGCGCACGACGGCGATCACCCCGTATCTGCCGCTGCGAGCGCGACTCGATCCCCGTCACCTGGCCGGGCGCGCAAAGGCCGCCTATTGGCTTCGCGACGGGCGCAGCGAGCATCCCTGGGGCCACGAGCTGCTGCGGGCGATCGCCCGGCGCTCAGCGACGCCACGGCAGCGCGTCGATCAGCTCCTGGGGGATCGCGCCTGAGCCCCGGAGCAAGAGGAAGTAGACGGCGCTTGCAACCGCGACAGCAAGCACCGGATGGACGCTCAGCGCCAGCGCGCCAAGCGCGAGCGCGATCGCGAGCGCGGGCAGGAAGCGGAGGATGAAGGGCGCCGGCGGCGCAACGCCCTGCCGCCAGAGGATCACGACATATGCGCTCGCCAGGGAGAGCTCGAGCGCCGCGGTCGTCGCCGCGCCGCCCCTGGCGTGGAGCGCTGGGATCAGCGTCAGGCTGAGCGTGAGAGCGAGCGCAAGCACCGCCGCATTTGCGATCAACAGGGCGCGATGCATGCGCTGTGCCAACAGCGCGAAGCCAAGCGCCGACACCAGGAAGGTGGCGGTCACGCCGATCCCCATTATCTGCAGCACGCTCGCCGCCGGAGCGCCCTTGGCGCCCGCGATCACCTCGATCGCAAACTTGGCGCCGAGCACGACGATGATCGCAAACCAGCCCCCTGCGATGACCGCGCCCTCAAACGCCCGCGCGGCGATGTAGCGAAAGCGCTGGGCATCGCTGGCGGCGACCGCAAAGACGGGCAGCACCGACGCTGCCAGCAGCCACGGCACGCCGTTGATGATTTCGACGATGCGGAAGGAGATCGCGTAGTAGCCGGTCTGCCGGCCGGGGTCAAGCAGGGACATCGAAATGAGCGCGATCTGGAAGTACGCGGCGCCGAGCGCGCTGGCGACGGCGTAGATCGCCGTTTCTCCAAGCAGCGCGCGCCAGCGTGCCCACTCGAATGCGGGACGCAGCGGCACCTCGCGCCGCACGAGCCTTGCCGTGACCGTGAGCGCCAGCCCCTGCACGACTACGGCGACGGTGAAGAAGCCCGTCAGGGGGCTTCCTGCCAGCACAAGCGCGATCAGGAAGATCGTCGTCAGCAGCGAGCGCAGCAGATCGATCGCGGCGAGCTGCCGCAGCCGCAGCGTGCCCGAGAGCGCGACGCTGTAGGAGCCCTGGACGGCGGCTGCGACGTAGCCGGCCGCGCCGAGCGCAAGGCCGATGATGAGCACGTGGTCGTAGCCGGCAAGCAGGCCGAAGCCGAGTGCGCCGATCGTGCCCGCCGCGCCCAGGGCAAGCCGCAGGCCGGTCAAGTTCGCGATCAGGGTGCGCCGCTGCGCAGCCGAGCCGACGCTGAAGGCGCGCACGGCGACGTTGGCGAGGCCACCCTCGCTGAGCGCGGTCACGACGAAGATCACGCTTGCGACGGTCAGGTAGCGCCCGTAGTCGACTACTCCCAGGTGCCGGACGACCAGGGGGGCGCTGAGGGCGCCCGCAAGCACGCCCGCAAGCGTTGCCGCCACGCGCAGGCTGCCGCCGCGGATCACCCGGCTGCCCGCTGCACCGGGGGCGTAGGGGTCGGCGGCGTCCAGCCGTGTCGGCGAGATCAGCGCTTCGCTCTCGCTCATGCCGGCCGACCGCTTCCCGCGCCCCCCTCGCCGATCGCCGGCGAGCGGCCGGTGCGCGTCGCTCGGGCGGTCGCATGCATCAGTGAGAACATAGCCATGGTGGGGCCGCTGAGCGCGCGGAGTCGCATCGCTCGCGCCTCAGCGACGCAGGAGCTCGTCGCGCAGCATCAGCGCCGCTCTGACCTTGAGGGAGTAGCCGGGATAGTGGCGGATGCGTGGACTGGCGGCGGGTGCGTCAGGGATCGAGTTCCAGCGTGGCGAGATCAGCTTGGTCTGCTCCACGAGCAGCGGCGTGGGCGCAGCTGGCGCGGGTGGGTCGAGCTGATAGCCGAGCAGTCGACAGATCGCGGCGTTCTCCCACCAGCGGTGCTCGATCAGATCCTCCTGGGCGTAAACATCGTCGAAGAAGGAGATCGACTCCGCGCCGCCGCGGATCAGCATCACGCCCGAGTTCGGCATCCTGCCCTCCTTGGTCTCGTGCTCGACCAGGTGCAGGAAGCGCCCCTCCTCAAGCTCGCTGGCGATGTCCACCGACCCGTCGACGATCACCGCGTCGGCGTCCAGCCACAGGAGCAGCTCGTGCTTCTTCGCCAACCGCCGCAGCAGCACGATCTTCGACCAGGGCGCCGGGCGGGTGGGGTCCGCAACCTCCGTGTGCAGCGCCAGCTCGTAGCCGTGGCGCTCTGCATAGCGGCGGAAGGAGCGAGCTGCGATCTGCAGCAGGTGCGCCTGCCGCCCGCTCCCGAGCGAGACGATCACTCTGCTCACGCGCCCCCTCCTGCGCTTGTCTGTGCGCGCGCGAGGGGATGCTCGGACCACTTCTGGAGGAAGCGTCGGCGATTGCGGCGGTGAATCGATCGCCACGTCTCTGAGCGCCCGCACCAGTGCGCGCGTGCCCACGGGGGCTGACGGCGCGACACTCCCCACTCGTGGGCGCAGGCGACGCCGCCGACCGCATAGCACTCGCGCCCGCTGGCGCGCACCGCCGTGCAGAAGTCGACCTCCTCCCACGATGCGGGGGCGTAGCGCTCATCGAAGCCCGCGACCTCGACCCAAGTCTCCCGGTGGCAGGCGAAGAGAAACCCCGAGACGACGTCGCAGCTTGCAAGCTCATCCGCGCTTGCGGGCTTCACCCAGCTGAGGTGCTTTGCGCCTGCAAGGTCCCAGCGCGAGCCGAGCGGGCCGACCACGCCTGCGCGGGGATTCTCATCCAGCGCGCCGGCGAGCCTCGCGAGCGCCCCGGAGCCGAGCTTGACGTCGTCGTTGCAGAAGACGAGGATCTCTCCCCGGGCGGCTCGCGCGGCCGCGTTCCACGCCGGGGCGACGCCGCGGTTGATCCCCAGATCGACCGTGATCGCACCCGCGCTGACGCCGGCCAGCTCTGCGTCGATGCCGTTCAGGGCAGCGACCAGCTCCCCCGCCTGCCCCGCCAGCGCCGCGGGCAGATCGCGCTGGAGGCTTGCGAGGTTCGGCTCGCCGTGATCGCGGTAGACGGCGACGCAGAGCGAGATCATGGTCGTGGCGGAGCTCATCCTGCGCCTGCCTGCTCGACTGCGATGCCGAGGGCGTCAAGCAGCTCGCGCGCTCGCACGACGGTCGAGTTGCGACGAGCCCAGCTGAGCGCACCGGCCTGCAGACGCGCGTACTGCTCGGCGCTGAGGTCGGCCACCTGCGCAAGCAGGTCATCTACGCTGCGGTAGGAGATCGAGTTCGTGGCATCCAGGCCGAAGGGCGCGCAGCCTGCGGGCTTGCGCTCGAGCTCCCGGAAGCAGGGAACCGCTCCGCAGGCTGCGATCTCGTAGTGCCTGAGCGCGTCCCAGCCCGCGCGCTTTGTCGTGATGCCAAAGCGCGAGCGCATCAGATCGGCGCGGTAGTCCTCCTCGGCGGCGAAGACATGGCTGAGCTGGCCGCCGAGGCGATCGGCGACTTCGCGATCGACGATGTGGGAGGGAAAGTCTCTCTCCTTGCGTGGCGCCTCGGCGAGGATCCGCTCAGGCGGGATCGAGAAGGAGATCGGGCGCATGTCAAGCCTGCGACCGATCGCGGGCGGCAGCAGCAGATAGGAGGCAAACCACCGGCTCAGCGGGGTGATCTCGCGCTTGAAGTAGGCTGCGCGGTTGTGTGCGCGCGGCAGGAACCACCACGCGCGCACTCGCCACCACAGCCCGGAGTAGGGGTAGGGCTCGACGCGGTCGGCGCCGTCGAGGACCGCAAGGCGCACCCCGGCATCATGGAGCTGGGGTCCCCATTCGGTCCACAGGCCGAAGGTGCGCCAGATGTCTGCAAAGACGACAAGGTCGAACTCCCCTGCAAGCGCCCGCGGCAGGATGTGATCGCGATCGATGGGCAGGTCCGGAAGCAGGCCGTAGAGGGTGAAGGCGCCTCCGCGCACGCGCCCGAGCGCGGAGGCGCTTGCCGTGTCATACATGTACTCGGCCTTGGGAAAGTCGACCGCGTCTGCGCCCAGCAGCGTGCGCAGCCCGTGAAAGACGCCGTCGGCGAGGTAGTCCTCGTGGTTGGGGTTGACGATGAGGACTCTCGGCAAGGGATCAGTCGCGGAGCTTGTAGAGCAGGTCGTAGTCAGAGAGCGGCTCGACAAACTCGTAGTGGCTTGCCAGGGCGGCGTCGATCGCGCCCTGCTGGCGAGCTCGCTCGAGCGCCTCGATCAGCATGTAGCGCGGATGCAGGCGGTCGAGGTCAAGCCCGCGCAGGACCTCGCTCTCCTGACCCTCCAAGTCCAGCACCATCAGATCGATGTCCCGCGCCGCAGCCGCATCCAGCACCGAGGTCAGCGTGCGAGCGGGAACTGAGATGAAGCCATCGCCCGCCGCGCCGCCATCGCCGGCGCGATCCGCCCGGCTGACGTGCGACATCAGGTCGTTGACGCGGATGGTCACTCTGCCTTCGCCGTCCTCCTGCCCCACAAGCGCGCATCCAAACACGCGTGAGCGCGGGCGGCGACGTTCGCACTTGCGCCGCAGCTGCGGTATCGGCTCCACAAGGATGCCGCTCCAACCGCGGTATCGTTCTAGATAGTAGGTGTTTGACTGGGTGTAGCCGTCGTGGGCGCCCGCTTCAAAGAAGGTGCCGTCCCGCCAGGGCATCAGCTCGGCCAGGCGCACGTCCATGTTGAAGAGCGCCGGTCGCGAGTAGCGCTGCGATCCAAGCCGCTCGAGCAGCCGGCATCGGTGCCACGGGCCATCGAGCTCATAGAAGCGCCGCCGCGCGCCGGTCAGTATTGCGTGAGCGCTCACTTGCACCGCTGGATTGTGCCAGGAGGGCACGGTGGCCCAACACGCCCCCTCATCGCCGCTCACGTGTGTGAGCGCCGCCGAGCGCCGCCGCGGAAGGCGCGATCGTCGCGCTGATTGCCTCCAGCACACGCTCGGCAAAGCGCTCCCAGGTGAAGCTGAGGGCGCGCTCGCGCGCACGCTTGCCGAGCTCCTCGCGGCGGAGAGGATCGCGCAGGATCCGCTCGATGCCCGCGGCGATGCTCGCGACCTCGCGCGGGTCGACATACTCGACCGCGTCGCCGCCGACCTCCGGCAGCGATGAGAGATCAGAGGTGATCACCGCCGCGCCGGCAGCCATCGCCTCGAGCACGGGCAGCCCGAAGCCCTCGCCGAGCGAGGGGTAGCAGAAGGCCGCGCAGCGCCGGTAGAGCTCGGCGAGGGCGCGATCGGAGACGTGCCCGAGCACCAGGCAGCGCTTGCCAAGCGCCCTGATCGATTCCCATGTCTCGCCCATCTGCCAGCCCTGCGGGCCGACCAGCACGAGCGGGTGGGCCTCCTGCAGCGCCGGCTCCAGGCGCTTGTAGGCGGCAATCAGCCGCGGGATGTTCTTGCGTGGCTCAAGCGTTCCCACCGAGAGCACGAAGCCCGGCTGCGGCAGGCCCTCCAGCCCGGAGCGATCAGGCGCGGCGGCCCCCGGCAGCCGCACTCCGAGCGGTGCGACCGTGCACTTCTCTGCGGCTGCGCCGAAGTGCGCTGCAAGCGAGCGCGCGGTGGCCTCGCTGATCGCGACGATGCCGGCCGCGCGGCGCAGCGCGCCCGCCGCGGTCAGGCGCTCGACGACCAGCGAGCGGCGATTGGCCAGCTCGGGCTGCTCGAAGGGAACGAGGTCGTAGACGATCAGCACCGTCGGGATGCGTAGAAGCCATGGCGTGAGGTAGGAGTTGGTCGCCAGATATGCGACGCAGGATCGGTTTGCGTCGATCGCCGCCAGCGGGTGCCAGAGTGCGTCGGGGCCGCTGCGCAGCTGCCAGGAGAAGCGATCGTCAAGCTCGGCTTCCTCCCAGCGCCGGCGTGCGTAGAGGCGGTAGAGGAGGCGGTCCTCGCGAGCTGCGAGCGCCAGCAAGAGCTCGCGCACGAGGCGCCCGCGACCGGCCGGCACCTCCGCTGCGGCGCGCGCGTCGATGCCGATCACGGCTGGTCCTCCGGGGCGCAGGGCGGGCAAGGCCGGCAAAGCTTCGCAGATGTCCTCGCCACGCCGATGCGAGCTTGAGCCTAGCCTGTGGCTGCGATGCACGTGGGCTTCAACCTGATCTTTCTCGTTCCGGGGGAGACGGGCGGCATGGAGGTTGCCGCCCGCGAGCAGATCCGTGCGATCGCCGAGCTTGCGCCCGGGCTGGCGCTTACCGCGTTCGTGAACCGCGAGGCGGCTGCGCACGTGGCGGAGGGCGGCGAGCTGCTGCCACCAGGAGTGGCGGTGTGGCCGCTGCCGATCCGCGCGCGCGCCCGCTGGCAGTGGGCGCTGGGCGAGCAGATGCTGCTGCCGATCGCCGCCGGACGGGCGCGGCTCGACCTCATGCACAGCCTCGGCTCGACCGCTCCCGCCCTCTCGCGCTGCGTGCGGCTGACCACGATCCACGACCTGATCTACGCGCGCTATCCCGAAGCGCATGCGGGCATGCTGGCGGCCGGCATGCGCGTGCTCGTGCCGCTGGCCGCGCGGCGCTCAGGGCGCGTGATCGCGGACTCCCAGAGCACCAAACGCGACATCGAGGAGCTGATCGGCATCGGCTCAGAGCGCATCGATGTCGTTCCGCTCGGCATCGGCTCGGTGCAGCGCCAGGAGCCGATGCCCGAGCAGGAGCTGCGGAGGCGCTTTGACCTCGGCGAGCGACGCCTGCTGCTCTCGCTCTCGGCAAAGCGTCCGCACAAGAACCTGCTGGCGCTGATCGAGGCGCTTGAGCGCATCGAGGCAGGGCGCCGCCCGCTGCTGATCGTGCCGGGCTACCGCACCTGGCTTGAGGAGCAGCTGCTGCAGCGAGCGCGCTCCCTTGGCGTGGCGGAGGACCTGCGTCTGCTCGGGTGGCTGTCGGCGCAGGAGCTGGAGGGTCTGTGGTCGGCGAGCGCCGGCTTCATCTTTCCGTCGCTGTATGAGGGCTTCGGGCTGCCTGTGCTCGAAGCGATGGCCCGCGGGGTTCCGGTGGCCTGCTCGACGGCCTCGTCGCTGCCGGAGGTCGCAGGTGATGCGGCGATCCTCTTTGATCCGCGCGATGTCGATGCGATCGCAGGCGCGGTCGAAGCGCTGATCTGGGACGAGCGGCTGCGCGAGCGCCTGCGCGGTGCCGGTCGGGCGCGCGCTGCGCTCTTCTCCTGGCGGCGGACCGCGGAGCTTACGCTGGCAAGCTATGCGCGCGCGCTTGGCTTAGGCGGCGTGCCGGGGAGCTGGCTGGAGGGGCCATAGCGTCTCTTGCCATCGCGCGCGGGTGCGCGGATCGCCCCGACGGCCAGGTATAACCCGCGGCATATGTCTGGCGCTGCGCGGAGTGATGAAGATCAGAGACGCGAAGGCGTGCCGCTCTTTGACACCGAGACGCCGCGTGCTGCGCTGCGCGATCAGCTTCGCGCGGCGATGCTCGGCGTGCTCGACTCCGGGCGTTTCATCCTCGGCCCCAATGTGGAGGCCTTCGAGCGCGAGCTTGCCGACTACTGCGGCGTTCGCCACGCGATCGGCGTCGCCAATGGGACCGACGCCATCACGATCGCCCTGCGCGCGCTCGGCGTCGGCCCGGGCGACGAGGTGATCGTGCCCTCCTTCACCTTCTATGCGAGCGCGGAGGCGATTCCACCGACCGGAGCCACACCGGTCTTCTGCGACATCGACCCCGAGACCTTCTGCCTGACGGCCGAGAGCGTCCGCGCTGTGATGAGCAGCCGCACGAAGGCGGTCATCGCCGTGCACCTGTTCGGCAACATCGCCCCTGTGCGCGAGATCGAAGCGCTTGGGGTGCCGGTGGTAGAGGACGCAGCGCAGGCTGCCGGCTCGCGCTCGACACAGGGACGCGCGGGCGCGATCGGGCGCATCGCGACCTTCAGCTTCTTCCCCTCAAAGAACCTCGGCTGCATCGGCGACGGGGGCGCGATCACAACCGGCGACGACGAGCTCGCCGAGCGCGCGCGGATGCTTCGCTTCCACGGCTCGCGCGACAAGCAGAGCTACGAGGCGATCGGCTACAACTCACGACTGGATGAGCTGCAGGCGGCGGTGCTGCGCGTGCAGCTGCCCCATCTAGAGGCCTGGGCTGAAGGCCGGCGAGAGGCCGCGCGCCATTACGAGCAGGCGGGGCTGGGCGAGCTGGTCGCATTGCCCGAGCCGACACCCGGGGCCGAGCCCGCATGGCATCTCTATGTGATTCGCTCAGACAGGGTGCAGCAGGTGGCAGGCGCACTTGCTGCGGCCGGCCACGGCCAGCGGGCCTACTACCGCACGCCCGTCCATCGCCAGCCGGCGATGGCCGCCTATGCGGCGGGCGCCAGCCTGCCCGGGACCGACGAGGCCGCTCGCACCCACCTGGCGATCCCGATCAGCCCTGTGCTCTCAGCCGAGCAGGCCGCTGCGGTGAGCGGCTGTGTCGCGGAGGCGCTGCGGTGAGCTCCCGCGCGCCGGTGGGCTCAGCTTGAGCGAAAGCTCGCAAGCACGCGCTCAAGCGAGCTCTCGAGCGCCAGCTCTGACTCATTTTCGCTAAACCACCGCCGCGTGGAGCCTCGCAGCCCGGCTCCGAGCTCTTTGACGCGGATGATCGCGCCGGAGAGCTGGTGCGGGTCGGCGGCTGTGACGAGGAAGCCGTTGACACCATCCTCGATCAGCTCGGTTGCAGCATTGTCTTGCCCTGCGACGACGATGCTGGGCGTTCCAAACGCTGCGGCCTCGACAACGACCTTGCCGTAGCCCTCGCGGCGCGAGGGCAGCAGCAGGCAGAGGGCGCCTCGCATCGCTGCGGCAAGGACCTCCGCCGAGACGAAGCCCGGGGCGCTGACGCAATCGGCGAGCCCGAGCCGCTCGATTCGCGCAAGCAGCGCCCGGCGCTGGGGACCCTCGCCGAAGAAGCACGCCTGCAGCTCGGGCAGGCGCGCGCGGGCGATCGCGACGGCCTCGAGTCCCAGCAGCACCTGCTTCTCCGGGATCATGCGCCCTGCGAAGAGCACGGGCGCGCCCGCCCCCTGCTCGTCGGTGGTGCTCGCGGGCGCTGAAGGCGTCCGGCCGCTTGGCTGATACTGGCCGCGCAGGATCGTCAGCTCGCCGCGCATGCCCTCGGCGCGGAGGCGCTGCGCATAGAGGCGCGAGAAGCAGAAAGCGCGTTGAGGGATGCGCGCGCAGAGGCGCTGCACGGCATGACCGATGCGCCCACCGAGCGGGCCGAGATACTCGCGCCAGTAGGCCTCGCTCCAGACCTCGTGCCAGTCGACCACCAACCGGTAGCGGTACAGGCGGGCAGCGACTCCCGCGGCAAGCAGCGAGAAGTAGGGGAAGGAGGCGGTGTAGACGACCTCATAGCGGTGACCGTGGCGCAGGAGGTGCGCGAGCACGCCGCTCCCGAACCGCAGCGGCGGCAGGATGCGCCGGCGATCGCCCGTATAAAGGGCCATCCGTGGGCCCACAGCGTGGACCGAGATGCGCGGGTCCAGATCGAGCCTCGCCCCGCGCTCCCACTGGCGCAGCGTGAGGTAGGTGACATCGTGCCCTTCTGCCACAAGGCGCTCGGCAAGCTCGCGATACCAGCGCTCGGCGCCGCCGACGGTGTAGGGGTAGAGGCAGTCATAGACGATGCAGATGCGCATTTGGCGGTAGAGTGTCAGATCGCATGTGTGCGCCGGGCGCACCCGGCAGCTGCGGCGCGCCGGCATTGCGCCACCATCGGGCGGCGGAAGTGTTTAGAGGGTGTCGATGCCGGAGAGTGCCCGCGTAGACTGCTGCCGAGTGGGCGCGACCATGCCCGGCAGAGGATGGCCGTGAAACAGATGAGCACAGAAACGCACGAGCAGGCCCGATCAGCGGGGAGCGCGCAGGAGGAGGACTCCGCGCCGCTGGTCTCTGTCGTGATCCCCTGCCTCAATGAGGAGCAGAACATCGAGCGCTGCGTGGGCGCCGCCTGGGCGGCGCTCGAGCGGATGGGCCTTGCGAGCGACGGCGCTTGTAATAGAGCGGGCCACGGCGAGACGCCGGACGCAGGGGGTGGGCGAGGGCGGCGCACGGCGGAGGTGATCGTGGTGGACAACGGCTCTGAGGATGACTCCGCGCGGCTGGCCCGCGAGGCTGGGGCGCGCGTGGTGGCGGAGCCCCGGCGCGGCTACGGCCGCGCCTACCTGACGGGCTTCGCCGAGGCGCGCGGCCGCTACATCGTGATGGCCGATGCCGACCTGACCTATGACTTCGGTGACATCCCGCGCTTCATCGCGCAGCTCGATGAGGGCGCGGAGCTGGTGATGGGCGATCGCATGGATGACATCCAGCCCGGCGCGATGCCGTGGCTTCATCGCTACATCGGCAACCCGATTCTGACGGGCATCCTCAACCTCTTCTTCAAGACGGGCGTGAGCGATGCCCACTGCGGGATGCGCGCGCTGCGCAGTGATGTCCTGCCGCGGCTGGACCTGCGCGCCACGGGCATGGAGTTTGCCTCCGAGATGGTGGTGCGAGCGTCCAAGGAGCGCCTGCGGATCGCGGAGGTGCCGATCACCTACCATCCGCGCGGGGGGGAGTCCAAGCTCTCCTCCTTCCGCGATGGCTGGCGGCATCTGCGCTACCTGCTCGTGCACAGCCCGACGCACCTGTTCATCCTCCCAGGGCTGCTGCTGGCGATCCTCGGCGCGCTGATCATGGGCGTCGTGGGCGGCGGTCTTGACGTCTTCGGCCGTGCGTGGGGCATACACGCGCTGATCGGCGGCGCGCTGCTGACGATAGTAGGCATCCAGGTGCTTGCGCTTGGGCTCTGCGCGCACGCCTACGGCACCTACTTCATGGGCGAGCGCGAGCAATGGTTCGACTGGGCTCGTTCACGTCTGCGCCTCGAGCACGGGCTGATGCTCGGAAGCCTGTTCATACTCGCCGGGCTGGCGCTCGGAGGGCTGATGCTTGCAACCTGGATTTCCCACGGCTTCGGCTCGCTCTCCGATGAACGCATCGCCCTGGTCGGCGCGACGCTGCTGATCGTGGGCATCCAGATCATCTTCTCGTCGTTTTTGCTCAGCATCATCGGGCTGAGGCGGTAGCGAGTCGGGGAGCATGAGGGCCGGCAGCCGGGCGCTTCGATCGGCCGATCACGGGTAGACGGTCTCGATCCACTCCGCAGGAAGGGCGCAGAGCGAGCGCCAGTCGCTCTTTGAGACCCGCACAAGCCGTGGAGCTTCAGGCGAGCGGATGGCGACCAGAGCCCCGATTGTCGCCTGCGTGTCTCCGTTTCCGGGACCGAGCCCTCCGCCGGGGCGAACAATGGTGAGGATGTGCCGACCCGGCTGCAAGTCGGTCACTCCGACGCTCAGCCATCCCATCGGGCTGTCGGTTTCCTGTACCGCTCCGACTCTGTGGCCATCGACCAGAACTGCAACGCGTCGTGGAAAATTCCCCTGTAGCCAGAGCCTGTAGCTTCCGCCATCACTCAGCGTCAAGCTGCCCTCTGCCCGTCCCGGAGTGGTGGTTGCCACTCCGCCGGGAAATTCTCCGCCCGCCACCCAGCCGGGTGAATGGGAGACAGATGCAATTGCAAAACCGCTGCTCGGAGGGGGGACGGCGGCTACGAGGTTGCTGTCGGCCGGTGCCGCTTGGGCGATCTTGCTCACTTCGCTGCACTCCGGCAGCCGAGCTGCCTGGATCGAGCTCTCCTGATGCGCGACGAGCGGCCGCTGGGCGATGACCTTGAGGGCTTCATAACGCTTCCACAGTTCGTAATATCGATTGCGAGCTACGAGCCTGAAGTTGGCAGGAGGTCGACTGGCGACAGGCGAGCGGCGGATGATGATGTAGGGAAAAGACTCAACGTAGGAGAGCTTCTCTTCGCTGAGATCGAAAGAATGGTCGTACTCCGGCTGCGGTGCAGTCAGTTCGAGCGGAAGCGGAGATTCCGGGTCGGGCCCATCGATGAGATCGATGGGGGTGGTGACGAGCTTGGCGAACTGCTCGAACTCGCTGTCGAGGACCGGCCCTCGCCCCTGCACACGCTTGCTCAGGCTGCTCAGTGCGGTCATTCGCGCCGTCGGTCCGAGGGGCCACAGATGGTAGGCGAACGCGTCCGAGGCGAGGATCGCGGCAAGGACTCCGGTCGCGCCCGCCGCCGCGAGCAGCCGCCAGTGTGCCCTGCCTGCCGCTGTGAATGCCTGCAGCGCGATGAGCAGAACCACGGGACTTGCGATCATCAGTATCTTTGCCTGGGCGTAGGGCACCACCCGCGGGTAGATGATCGCCAGCACCAGACCGTTGGCCACAGCCCCCATCACGGGACCGGGCTCGCGAGCCTCCACCGCTCGCATGACGCCCGGGATCATCGCCAGCAGCACGATCACGGTGAGGAGCGTCGTGAGCGTCCCCGCAGCTCCGCTTGGCACAGGCACGCGAAAATCGCCGAAGAGCCAGATGCCGCTGATCTCGCTCAGCGGCAGTGGCCTCAGCAGCGGTCCGAGAGCGGGCGCGCTCGCAGCTGGTCCGCTGTAGCCGCTCACCGCCGTGTGGATGAAGGTCGCTATGGAGAGCAGAGTCGGGATGGCCAGAACGGCCAGCAGGGCGAGGGCGGCAAGCGCCCCGAGCAGAAGCGGGCGCGCAGCCGCGAGCAGCCAAGGCGGCGGATGCGCGACGAGCAGCCCGACGAGCGCCGCCGCAGCGATCGCTCCCACGTAGGGGATTCCAGCCGCGCTGTAGGTCGCCAAAATGGCGGCAAGCGGCAGTCCGACCACAGCTAGGCGGATTGGATGCGGCTCATCGGCGATGAGCGCCTCGCGCAGGACCGCGATTGCGCAGATGATGCCGGTCAGAGTTGCGAGCTCCTTGATCTCCCCCTGGAGGGCATATTGGTAGACCAAGGCGCTCGCCACGGCCGCGAATCCGGCCAGCGCCGAGAGCAGCTTGCCCATAGTGCGCTCCGAGAGCGTCGATGCGGCCATGGCTGCGACTGCGAGGCTTGAGGAGATGAAGGCCTGCCAGTCGACGAGAGGTGGCACGCCAAGAGCCCCGCTGACGACACCGAGGAGCGACTGCGAGCCAAGGGGGTAGCCGCTGGCAAGGTAGTCGCTGATTGTCTTACCTGCCGTACCGGGCAGCCCTGGGGCGGAGACTGTGCCGTGCGCCTGCAGGTGGACCGTGAGCAGCAGCTCGGCTGCCGAGTCGTTTGAGAAGTTGTACCCGGTCCAGGTCCAGTGGCCGGAGAGGATCACGCTGGCGTTGAAGAGGACATACGTCGCAGCCCCGACCAGCAGTGGCGCGGGCTCGGCAAAGAGCGAGCGCAGGCGAGCGCGGCCGAGGAGGAAACCAAGCAGCGCGCATGCGATCACCACGGGCAGCGCGAGCTCGTCGCCCAGATGTGCGCTGAACGCGGCGAGCGAGAGGACGATTGCCAGGCAGTAGCCGCTGGGGATGGCCAGCTTCGATGAGATCCGGCCGCCGCTGATTCGCTGCACAAGCAGGCCATTCCCACCCGCAAGCAGCGCTATTGCGATCGGCGTCGCCGCGATCGCGACAATGTTTCCCCAAGGGCTCGTCAAGAGCGGTATCGCGCCTTCCGTTGGGCGGTCACCTTCGCTCCCCGGCGAGGGCTTGCTCGCTTGCTTTGAGGGCTCGGCGCAGCCCCGCCTCGACTTCCTCGGTCGCCCGCTCCCAGGTGTGCGAGGCTACGAAGTCGACGCCTTGGCGCGAGCGCCGGGCGCGCAGCTCCCGATCCGCGAGCAGCCGCTCGATGGCGTCCGCCAACAGCAGGGGGTCAAGCGGGGCCAGCTCAAGCGGCCCGCCGTCGGCTCCGAAGATCGACTCGGCGCTGATGCCCGCGAGCTCTACGCAGGGTAGTCCGCACGCCAGCATCTCCTTGGGCATCAGCGAGAAGTTGGTCAGCGAGAGGCACAGGCCGACCGTCGCCTCGCAGTAGAGGCGAGCGAGCTGAGGGAGGGTGAGGACGGGGTAGTGCTCGTAGTCGAAGGTGGTGTGCGGGCGCTCGTTTGAGCCAAAGAGGACGATGCGGGTCTGCGGCCGGCGGCGCTTGAGCTCGCCCAGCGCCATCAGCCCCACCGGTGTTGCGCGTCGTGGCGTTGCGTGTCGTGCGTAGTAGATGACGGTGTCCTCGCGCCGGGGGACATCGAGCGGGCGGTAGAGGCCGTGGTCGACGCCAAGCTCGAAGGAGTCGGCGCTTGCGCCGTAGCGCTCGATCAGCAGATCGCGCAGCCAGGGGCTTGCGGCGATGCAATGGATTCCGTGGCGGTAGGTGTCCTCAGCAAGGACGCGCTCGACGGAGGCGGGGAAGAAGTCGGGCTCGTGGTCGTTGACGATGTATGCGCGCGCGCGGCAGCGCGGCAGCGAGAGCGCCGCGTGAACTGTCTGCCAGCCTGTCGCGATCGCGATGTCCGCGCCCTGCCAGGCATCGAGGCCCTTGTAGAAGGGGCCGCGCAAGGGCGCGAAGTATTCGCGCACTTCCTGGCGCAGGCGCGCAGGCCGGGCATCGCGCTGGTGGTTGTGGGGGTCAACCAGCCACACCGAGCAGGTGTGGCCGCGCGCCTCCAGGCGCGTGAGCAGCTGAAAGAGGGTGTTGTGGCCGCCGCTGCCGCGACTGAAGGGCGGGATCAGCAGCGCCAGCCGCAAGCGCTCGCGTGCGCTCATGCCGGGGACCGGCTCCTCGAGTGGGACGGGCCCGTCGTGGATGACGCGCATCATCTCCTCGTAGCTTTCGCTCTCCAGGCGTGCCGGGTGGCGCTCAGGCGCGGGCAGCTGCGGCGGCGCCTTCTCGGTGCGCGGCCGATCGTTGTGTGGTGTGCCACCGTTGGAGCGCGAGTCGCGCGCCTCCAGCGAGAGCGCACGCTCGAGCGCCGGCGGCAGCGCTGCGGCGTGCGAGCCCAAGGCGGAGAAGATCCGCCGCCCGCCATGGTGGGCGGCCGAGCGGGCGCTCCAGCGCAGCTGCTCGCGTGCGCTCATCTGCCGAGCTGCCATCCAGCGCCGATCGGCGGCGACCGCCGTGGCGGTCTGGCGCAGCGCCTGCAGCGGCGCCAGGCGCTCGATGTGCCCCGCGCTCTCGCGCAGGCCGCGGTACTCGTCGAAGTAGCGGCGCATGAAATCGAGCGGCGGGTAGTCGTGGGCGTGGTAGACCGCCGCGCGGGGGTGGTAGGCCTTCAGCCAGCCTGCGGCTAGCATGTCGGCTCCAAAGGCCTGGTCCTCGGCGTAGGCGACCTGTCGAAAGCGGATCTCCTGCCAGCAGCTGCGCCGGTAGCAGGCGTTGACGTTGGAGAGGAAGGGCGGGTCGCCGGGGCCCTGGATCACGGGCTCGCCCGTCGGCGAGAAGGTGGCGAAGAACTCCTCCAGCTCGCGTGCGATCATCGGGCTGGTGTCGGGACGGGGCAGGTGTGGGCCGTAGGCGGCGCCGATGCGCTCATCGAGCGCGAAGGCCTCGCGGTAGGCGGCAAGCCAGCCCGGGCAAGGCGTGGAGTCCTGGGTCAAGAAGCAGATCAGCTCGCCTCTGCTCTCCTGGGCGCCGAGGTTGCGCGTGACCCCGTGGCCGAACTCCTCCGGGGCGATCTCGAGCAGGTGCGCACCTGCCGCGCGGGCGATCTGCATAGAGGAGTCGCGCGAGCCGGAGTCGATCACGATCACCTCGTCGATCTCCTCGCGCGCGAGCGCCTCAAGCAGCTCGCGCAGGTAGCGCTCGCCATCCTTGACCGGGATGATCGCCGATACTGTGCTCAAGGCGCTCAGGCTTCTCGCCGCAGGGTGCGCTTGGCGCGCTTGAGCGCCCGGTAGACCGCGCGTGCTCCCTTCAGCGCCGCAAGCGCGCGCTGGGCCGCCGGCCGGCGCATGATCGCGTTGAGGTCAAGATGCCAGCGATCGAGCCAGTAGGCGCGCTCCTGCCAGTGGGCGACCTGGGCATCGGCGCGCGCTTGGACCTCGACCAGCTCGCGCTCGAGCTCAGCAAGCCGCGCCCGCAGGCGCTCGTTCTCGCCGCGCAGCGCCTCCACGTCGCCCGTGTCGGCCGAATGGGATGTGGTCGCGGGCTCCATGCTCACAGCTTCTCAGATATCAGCGGTGCCTCATGGTTGAAGTACCAGAGGCCGAGGATGAAGATCGCCGCGGTGAGGCCGAGCGGGATTGCCAGATGCGCGTAGCCGCCGAAGGCCTGTACGGCCGAGGGCGCGGAGGGTTCAAGCAGCGCCTTGCGTGCCTGCGTGACGATCACCGCGAAGGGATTGGCCACCAGCAGCTTCGCAAAGGAGATGCCAAAGAAGTGGTGCTTGGCCGCTGAGGTCACCGTGTAGATGATCGGCGATCCGTAGTAGAGGAGCTGAAGCGAGACTTCCCAGATCGGCTGCATGTCGCGGAAGCGCACGTAGAGCGCGGAGAGCAGCATGCCGGTGCCGACGGAGAGGACGACAAGCCAGGGTATGAAGAGCAGCAGCTCAAGCCAGGAGAGCTGGGGCGAGATGCCGCTGGCGAGGATGAAGATGAAGACCACGACCAGGTTGAGCCCAAGGTTGAAGAGCGAGTTCAGAGCCACGGAGAGCGGGATCACCAAGCGCGGGAAGCGCACGCGGCGCAGGATGTTCTCACGAGCGACCAGGCTCGGCACGGCTCCACCGGTCGCTTCCTGGAAGTAGGTGAAGAGGATGATCGACTGCAGCAGGTACTCGGCGTAGTGGGGCTCGTGGGTGCCCTTGTTGACTTCAAGGATGTCGGTGAAGACGAACAGCGTCACGCCGAAGAGCAGCAGCGGGCGCACGAGCGTCCAGAGATAGCCGAGCACCGAGCCGAAGAAGCGCAGCTTGAATTCGGTCTTGGCAAGCATGAAGGTGAGCGACCAGAAGCGCTGCAGCCCGCCGCCGAGCGCCGAGGGCCCGTAGACGCGATGCGGAGCGTGCAGCGCGTGCTGTTCGAGCTCCACTGCCTCGCCGGCCAGCTCCACCGCCATCAGATCCGCTCCACCGTGAGGTCGACGGGCGGCTCGAGGATGCCGCCGCTCACCGAGCTGCCGTGGACCACGATCGAGGCCATGTCCTCGACCAGGGCGAGCGCCTTCTCGCCTGTGCCCGCGCTGGCGATCGAGGGCGTCAGAAGGTAGCGGCTAGGGGTCAGCCAGTTGGGGATCGCAAAGCGGGCGATCGCCCGCTCCCCTGAGCTGTAGCTCTCGGTCTGCATGTCGTGCTGATCGGAGCGCGCGACGATGATCGTGTGGCCGAGCTCGGTGCGCAGGGTCGCGGCGAAGACCGGCTGCTCGACATCGGCGCCGAAGAGCACCTCGAAGCAGAGCGCAAGCCGCTCCTCCTGGCTTGCCGCGCTCACCCGCTCTCCTGCCTCGTTCTCAAACCAGGCATCGACGATGCGGGTGCCCTCGCCTGGCGCGGCGTCATCCAGAGCGGGCGCCTCGTGCGCGAGCTGGCCGAAGTTCATCTCGTGGTAGGCGCGGCCGACCGCTCGCGGGTCGCCCAGCTGGATCACCTTCCCGTGCTCCATCAGCATCGCCCGATCGCAGAAGCGCTCGACCGAGTGCATGTCGTGCGAGACGAAGACGATCGTCTTGCCTTCGCGCTTGAGCCTGAAGAACTGCTCGAAGCACTTCTGCTGGAAGGCGGCGTCGCCGACCGCCAGGACCTCGTCGATCAGGAGCACGTCGGCATCGACCTGGATCGCGGTGGCAAAGGCGAGCCGCACCATCATCCCCGAGGAGTAGTTCTTCAGGCGCAGGTCCATGAAGTCGTGCAGCTCAGCGAAATCGACGACGCGCTCAAAGCGGGCCATCGCTTCCTTCTGCGTGAGGCCGAGGATGATGGCGTTGATGATGACGTTGTCGCGGGCGTTGAGGTCGGGGTTGAAGCCGACGCCAAGCTCGATGAAGGGCGAGAGCCGTCCCGCTACGAGGATGCGCCCGCGATCGACGTTGTAGATCCCGGCGATGCACTTAAGCAAAGTGCTCTTGCCCGAGCCGTTGCGCCCGACGATCCCGAAGAATTCGCCCTGGGCGATCTCGATCGAGATGTCCTGCACGGCGCGTAGCTGATCGAAGGTCGTGCGCCGCAGCGGATGCAGCGCGCGCTCCTTCAGCGTGGAGTACTGCTGATGGGGGATGCGGAAGGTCTTGGAGACGTGATCGACGATCACGGCCGGCCGGCGGCGATGCGGGCGCGCGCGCGCCGGCGGCTCGATTGACGTCGGGGTCGATGCGGTCGTGGACAAGGTGTTGGGCCTGGAGATTGGCGCGGCGCAGCGGGCAGCCGAAGGGCCTGATATCCGAGCCTAAACGCTAGCAATGCCGGGAAGTTGCGGGCGCTCTCGGGCGCCGCTGGTCAACCGTTCAGGAGCGGCGGAGCAGATAGACGTCCTGGTTGCCCTGGTTGCGGCCGGGCAGGAAGGCAAGCACGTGAAAGCGTGGGCAGAGGTGGGCGAGCAGCCACTCGGCGGTGAGGAATGCGGTGCCCCATTCGGGGTCCTTGACGCCCCAGTCGCCGTCCTCGCCGAACTCGTTTGCGTACCAGGTGCCGTGCCGATAGAGGGCGGCCATGATCTCCTCGACCTGCGTTGGAAGCCGCTCGCCGCTCGCCAGATAGTGATGGAGCGAGGTCAGTCCGTGGGTGGTGAGGAGGAGCAAGCCGCCGGGACGCAGCAGCCTGTGCATCTCCTCCAGCCAGCGCAGGCCGAGCGCAGGCGCAAAGTGCGACCAGATCGAGATCGCGTAGACCAGGTCGAGCGAGCCGTCCGGTAGGTCAAGCGGGGGATGCTGGGGGCTGACGAAGAAGCTGGCCGCGGGCAGATGCTCGGACGCCCAGGCGATCGCGCCGGAGTTGGGGTCGCAGCCGCTCAGGCGCACCTGGGGATATGCGGCTGCAAGCACGCTCAGGACGCGCCCGGAGGAGCAGCCGAAGTCAAGCACTGAGCGCATGTCCGCGAAGTCGATCTCGGCGGTGGCAAGCGTTTCGACGACCATGTCTGCCTCGTAGAGGCCGCCGGCGGCGGCAAGCGGGCCGCGGGCCATCGCGTGGACCTCCGGTGGGGGCTGGAGCGGGCGAAGGCCGGTCTTCTGGCACGCTGCGTCAACGCCGAGCCAGATCCCGAAGGAGAGCAGCAGGCGCTGCTCGCTTGGGGTGCCGCCGGCGGAGGCAAACTGCCCGGCAAGCTTGGGCGCGCGGCCGATGGCATCCTTGATCTCGCTGACGTCGGCCTCGTCGAGCCGTGCGGCGAGCAGCCTTGTCACAGGCGCTGGGTGGTCGATATAGCCGGCAGCGTCGAGCGACCGCTGCTGGCGGGCAAGGCCGAGCGGTCGCCACCTTGGTTGGAGCTCGTAGGCCGAGCGCGCAGCGCGCAGCGCGCGCGCGGCGGCGCGCTCGACGAGTCGGCGGGTCTTACGATGGTGATCCTGCGGCACGGGACTCCGGCGACGTCGCTTACTCAGCCGCTCGACTTAGCCCGCACTACTCGATGCGGCCCGATCACTCGATCGCCGTAAGTCGCCCATCATCAGCTGCGGCGCACGTTCCTTTAGGGCAATCACGGCGTCCACCGCCGAGACATTAGTTTCCGAGATCATTGAGCCATCCCCGCAATGGTACCTCGCCACAATTTGGGGCACAAATACAGCGGCACATCCCCGATCCGCGAGCCGCACCCATAAATCGTAATCCTCCCAGCCATATAGCCTTGAGTCGGTTGTGTATCCACCTACGGCTTCGAGCGCGCTTCGTCGCACCAACGCCAATGCGTCAATATAGTTGCCCGCAGCCAATCGCGATGGCTCCCATCCGTAGATACTCAGCAAGCCCTTAGGCCCGTCGCTGTCGAATGTATCCAGAATGCCGTAGGCAAATGCGGCACTCGGCTGCGACTCAAGGGCGCGAACGAGACGCCCCAGGCCGGCTGGTCGCAGCTCGTTGTCAGCATCAAGCATCAATATCATGTCACTGCTGCAACAGCTCACACCAGTGTTCCGAGCTGCACCGAGCCCTCGGTTCACCGGGTGTCGAACCAGCTTGACTGCTAGATCATCACGACGCTCCATCCACCCAGTCACAGTGTCAAGCAGATTATCTTTAGACCCGTCGTCTACAATCACAGCCTCCCAGTCCGTCATGTGCAGGCGCTCGAGAGATGCCAGCGCCGACGAAATAGCGTCAGCGTGATTGTAGACTGGGATGACGATCGCTACTGCACGACTCGACTTATTGTCCCAGGCGGATGTTCTCGACATCTCGATAGTTGCATATACATCTGAAGCCGTTCGTCCGGGAGCTTGCACCAGGAGTTCGAGTCCCTCAAGGCGCCGTCTGAGGTCTAGAGTACCAAGATGGAGTCGCTTTAGCGCCCGCAACGCCGGATCCCCGCCTGCCGTGAGTTGGGAGAGTGGCGACAAGGCCTGCTTGCCGCTGAGTTGGCATCTAGCAGCGTCGTAAAGCGCTGTATAGTGACGGACCCACAAGCTCACGGTGCGTCTCGGAGTGCGGGCGACAAGTGACTCAGCGCTGCACCAGAGCTCACGGGCAGCATGAGCCAGTGGCTGTTTCTTCAATGCGTCGAGTGCGGAATTCGCATATGACTGTCGGGCAGCCGAGTCCTCTACCAGGAACGCGACCAAATGCCCGAGACTCGATATTCTGCCACTCACAAAATGACGACCAGCGACAAATGGCTCGGTATGAGTCGAGTTCTCCGAAACAATGGCACAGCCTGCGCTCGCGGCCTCGACGATGCGAAGCCACTCAACGTAAGGCTCGCCATCGCCGTGAATGTTGAGCAACACCTTCGACCTGCGCAGCAATTCGTGTTTCGCATGAGAGGATACGAAAGATCCGGAGGTAGCGGTGTTCGGCTTCGAATTATCGGAGAACATCAGCCTACACTCAAAACGTTCCAAAATATCAGCGTACTTGGCCAGCGCCGCGCTGCGCCGCGGCGTGAATCGACCCAAGAACACTACATCAATATCTCGTTCGGGCTGTGACTGCCTGCTTGCCCAAAACTGCGAGTATCCAAGTGGCAGATATTTGGCGTCGACGGCATTGGCGATGTAAGCCTCTGTCGCACGACGATTTATATCAAACACAGCTCCGGCACGGGACACAATATCTAGATTGGACTGGAAAAACGAGCTCTCGGGCTGCTCGGCAGAAATCGTGATCGATCTTTCCAATATGGCATCTGGAATCATATGTCCCATCAATGCCACATACTCATGAGGTGGAAGCAGTATGTAGACACAGCTGGGCTCAAACGCCGGCGGTGGACCTTCGTGAATCCGTACGGGGACCCCTAGAACATTTAGCTCGAAAGCAAATGCCTCAGCAAGCTCGACAAAGAACGCATTCTGTCCAGGAGCAAGGAGGAAGACAAGCTCTGGCAATTCAGGCATCGACTACCCCGACGAAGCTCGTCTTGCTAAAACGCCTCGCAACCGCCTTGCAAGTGAAGCTATTGCCCGAAGCGGCGCAGTAAGGCGCCAGCTCTTTGAAGTTACGACGACATGGTACATTTCCGCAAAGCTACGGGACATCTGCGCGGAGTCTGCTGCAGTTAGCAACGTGTGATTCAAATCAGTCAGCTCGTCAACAAGCCGTTTGAGTTCAAGATATTTCACGAGCTCAGCCTCATGCTGGGCCAAGTGTGCGCGGAGCGATCGGAGCTCCAGCTGCAGTTGAGCGTTTAGGCGCTCTTCGGCGACGGCCGCCTCTTCTAACTGACGCAGCTGCTGATCCTTGGCCTCGAGCGTCAACTGCCTTGACTCAATCTCTTTCTGAAGAGCTGTAAGCTGTTCTGCTTGATCGTCGATGTGGCGCGCCTGTTTGCGAGCAACATCCTGCTGCTCGTGCCAGACCTCATCCCATCTTCGAAGCTCTATCGGAACGCTCAGGGCAACAACGGGCGCGAGAGATGATGCCTGCTCCTCGAGCGACGCCACAATCAGTGAATAGAGATGCGCTTCTTGACCAATGGCTTCAGTGCCAACTACGCGTGCTGCATCTAGTGACCATGGCTCTTCTGAGTCAGCGCCTTTTGAGGTGGTTATGGTGGAGGCGACCCAGCTATGCTGTTCATAGACGCTAGTATGCGGAAACAGTGAGCGGACGAGCTGTACCGCTTCTCGGAGGCTATATTCGCGTACGTGGTGGGGATTGCCCTTTGGGTACGTTAGTGAGTTGGGTGTGGAAAGGATCAGGCGGCCGTCGGGCGCGAGGACGCGGCGAAGCTCGGCAAGAGCCGATTTTGCGTCCTCGAGATGCTCAATGATCTCGAATGCAGTGATGATGTCAAAGGCAGCATCATCATATGGCAATTCAGCTATATTGGCAGTAGAGAAGCTAATCCCACTATTTGAGTATCGCTCGCGAGCATCGTCAATGACATCACGACGGATGTCACACGCGGCAACAGACTTGGCACCAGCATTCGCGAGGATAGCCGCTCCGTATCCTGTGCCTGTGGCGGCATCGAGCACGCGTTGATGCTTCACAAGCGGGGCAATCCAATAGTAGCGCGCGAAATGCTCCGATCGCATAGACGTGCCGGTCATGGTTTGCGGGTCGAAGCGCTCTGGAATGCTCTCTGTGGCGCTCATGGATGATCGAATGTCGGTGGAGGACTGGTCAATGTTGGCAGTTCAGGGGCAACGTAGTCGACGGTGGCGCTCTCGGGTCAGATGAGCGGGCGCGATAGGCGCCGCGAGCACGAATGTATCGAAGTTATGCGAGGACGGCGTTGTGGGAAGCCGTGCAGGGGCACAGCGGAGCGCTCAGCGTACCGCCGCGGCGGAGAGCAAAACGGAAATGCAAGGCCAGCGCAGAGTTTGGATTGGGGCGTTGCGCGATCGGCCTGTACGGGGTAGGCGAAGTGGCGTGCTGCGACGGGAGCATAGGCGGTAGGATTGTGCAGGTCAGCCGGATCGTGCATCGAGTCAATTGAGCGCAGGACGTGCTCGCGCCCGCTCGACCCACCACCTAAAGCTTCGCGCTGTCCGCGGCACGTAATAGTTGGTTACCACACGGTCCACGAAGTCGAGGCGGACGCCAGCAACGCACATCCGCTGCAACATGTCCCAGTCGGCAGGCCGCTGCAGTAGATAGGAGTCGGCTGCGTATGAAAAAAATGCCAAAGCTGCATGGTAGATAGCGCATTGAAAGCCAAAATCTCCCTGGGCGGGAGGCCAGGTGCCAAAAGTGGTGTCGCCTACGTCTTCCACGTGCGCTCTGCCAATCCCGTAAGTGAGCTCGGCGCCGGAGTCAAGTGCCCGGGAAAGGAGGACGCGTAGGTGGTCGGTCGTCCATTCGTCATCCTGATCGATCGGTGCGATCCAGGCGCCAGAAGCGTGAGCTACCGCCTCATTAAATGCATGCGATCCGGCCACTAGCCAGGACGCGGCTGAGTCTGAAGGATAGGGGCCGTTCTGAGGACGGCTGAAGTAACGTATCCGCGGATCGTCAAATTGAGCGAGCCTTGTCTCGGCATCCGAATCGATGCCGTCGGCGACGATGAGGACCTCAAAGTTGTCGTAGGTCTGATTGAGAATCGAAGGTATCGCTCGTTTGCAAAGTGCCTCATGATCTCGGAAGTACCCCAATCGTACGCTCACCAGCGGTCTCTGCGTGTAAGCCGCCGTGTAGGAGCTCGTTCGGCGTGCGCGACGAAGAAGCTCGGCCATCAGCAGCGACTGGTCTCGCACAGACTCGGTCATCTCCCGAATGATGCGGACGTCATTCTCGATTGCGTCGAGGCGTGCGGCGATGGCAGAGAGGGCGGCTTCAGTTCCGGATTGTGTGGTCATGCAGGATAGGCTATGGTAGGGGATTGGCGATGGCGATTGACGATTATATAGTGGGGTGCGAGTAGGTGTTGGTAGCATTAGTTGGGTCCAGAGCAGACGGGCACGCGAGGGTTGTGCTCGAGACGCTGCTCGATTGCTCCGAGTTCGAGGTTGCCGGGTTGTTGGATGACGTGTCCGGGAATAAGGGCAATTCGATCGGGCCTTATTCAGTGATTGGGAGCACTGCCGATTTGCCTCGGCTCGCCGGGCAAGGGATATCGGCAGCAGTGCTGGGGTTTGGCGCAGCGCGCGGTAGACTTAGAGTTGCTGAAGCAGCCAGGGCCGCTGCATTGAAGCTCCCGATATTGAGACATTCGTCGGCGGTTGTGGAGCGAGATGTCGTGGTGGGCGAAGGATCACAGATGCTGGCAATGTCGTATCTCGGGCCCGGCGTTCGCGTCGGAAGTGCGTGTTTGGTCAACACGAGAGCGACACTTGAGCACGATGTGTATCTTGGGGATGGCTCAGTAGCCGGCCCCGGAGCAATACTTGCGGGCAGAGTGAGAATTGGCTTGGAGGTAGAAATCGGCGCCGGAGCAGTCGTTCTTCCGGACGTTAGTGTCGGCGATGGGGCGGTGGTGGGTGCGGGCGCGGTTGTGACGGCAAACGTGGTGGCAGGGGCGATCGTCGCTGGCGTACCGGCAAGAGCTGTGGGCAGGTCGAGCAGGTGTGACGTGGATCAGATGTTATAGGAGGTGGAGGTTGTGGCGGTGAGGCTAAGGGCGTGTGGGGGACGTCGATACGGAGTCAGCGCCCCGTGGAGCGGTGGGCGATGATCCCGCTGTTGCTAACAGTGACTTGCAAATAGCTATCTCCTGACTAGTTAGGTCAACTGCCATGGGAAAACATAGAATGCGACTGTAAAGACTGTCAGTCGCAGGCAGTGCGTCAGGTGCATAAAGATGGGGAGTGAGGAGGTGATGAAGATGGAGTGGACGATAGTAGGAGCGAACGTCTACAATTGCATTTGAGCGACCAACGAGCGCATCGCGGTGAGCTGGTGTCGGCAATGCAAGTGGTAGGAATTGCCAGGTCGACAACTCGCATTCGGTTTGCCACCCTATCGCGGTCGTAGCGGATGCCCGCAGAGTGGCGGCGTGCCTTCGGCGTTGTTGGAGATGAGAATCGAGGGTGTCGAGGGATGCCAGTGCAGTCGCTGCTGAGAGCTCGCTGAGTTTTGCGTTTAGGCCTAGGGGCAGTGCATCTTGGCGGTTTGGAGCGAGGCCGAAGTTGATAAGCTGTGCGACGGTGTCGCGCACCGCCGCATCGCGGGTGAAGACTGCGCCACCCTCCCCTACGGCCATCGGCTTAGTAGCGTGGAATGAGACCACCTCAATGTCTCCCTGGCCGCCGATGGCCAAGCCGTCTCTGGCGTACGCGCCAAAACCAGCGGCGGAGTCAATAACCAACGGCAAGCGATGATCGCGCGATGCATATTCCCAGGCGTGTCGTATGTCCGGCGGAGGAGGTGTCCCGAATGTCGATACTGCGATGATTAGGGAAAGTGATGGATTGTGGTGAATAGCGGAGTCGAGTAGGTTCGGGTCGAGGTGCCAGTGGTCAGCAGCTATATCACCGAGATGTGGGGTAAGCCCATTCCACAGTGCGGCCTGAGCGGTCGCAGGAAATGTGAAACTTGGGAGATACGCGGAGGCACCAGCGCTCGTCGAAGGTATGCGCTGTAGGTGCCGAAGTGCAGCGATGGCGACGATTAGGCCAGCCGTACCGCTCGCTACCGGGATGCAGTACGCATTTCCGCGATCTTCGAGCCTTGACGCCAGTAGGCGACAGCATGGCCCGTCGTTGCTGTACCAGTTGCCTTGGCGTGAGAGTTCAAAGTAGTGCGCGATATGTTCGTTGCTAGGAAGGCTTGGACGCTGAAATGGGACCACAGTGCTATTGTAGTTCAGTCAAGGTGCAGTGTTGAATCCGGGGTGAAGCTTTGTCGGAAGTTCCCAGAGGGCATCGGCCGCTGAGGGGGCAACCCGAGCTGGTGATAGGTCGGGCGTGGAGGAAGAGGCCGACGAGGATGGCTTTCTGCATGCAGGCAGCTATGTGCTCTTGCAAAGGTCCTGGGATCTTGTCTGCGTCGCGAGACGGAGGCGAGCTGCAACCAGTTGCTGGCCGCGAGCCTGGATGTCGGGAGGCCCTTTGCGCCGGTCCGACACCAGGATTTGGCGCTCTCGGCTACCTTATAGCGGATGTCTGCACGGCTGCAGCGCTTCAAAGCTCGTACCAACAACTACACACTCACTCCCTCCCAGTACACCCGCATCGCCTGGGTGGCGCTGGGCGCGCTGACGCTGATCGTGCTGACTGGCGCCGCGGTGCGCCTGACCGGCTCCGGTCTCGGCTGCCCGGAATGGCCCAAGTGCTACGGCAAGCTCTACCCGCCGCTCTCAAGCCACGCCCTGATCGAGTTCTCCAACCGCACCATAACCGTCCCCGTGTCGCTCGCTGCGATTGTCGCATGGCTTGCTGCATACCGCCGCCGCCCCTACCGCCGCGATCTGATGTGGACCTCGCTGCTGCTGCCGCTCGGCGTGCTCGCGCAGGCGATCCTCGGTGGTCTGACCGTCGAGGGCAAGCTCGCTTACGGCTGGGTGATGGGCCACTTCGCCCTCTCGATGGTGACCCTGATCGCCGCCGTCGCGCTGGTCTACCGGGCCCGCCATGAGCCCGCAGAGCTGGGACGACAAGCGGACGGGCTGCTGCGGCGGCTTGCCTGGGTCCTGGTCTTTCTCTGCGGCCTGACGATCTTCGCGGGCACCGCCGCGACGGCAGCGGGGCCGCACTCCGGCGGCGAACCGGGTCAGCCGATCAGCCGACTCGACTTCGAAGGGGCGCACACGATGGATTTCGTGATCCACCGCCACGCCGAGGTGGCGATCGCCTTCGGCCTCATTGCGGTGCTCTTCTGGTGGCTTGTGCGCCGGCGCGCAGCCGATCGTACCCTGCTGCGGCAGGCAGGTGCGCTCTGCATTCTCATCGCTCTGCAGGGCTTGGTGGGAGCCGTCCAATACGAGACGCATCTGCCCACCGAGCTTGTCTGGGTTCACGTCGCGCTTGCGACCTTCACGTGGCTTGCGGCGCTGTGGTGCGCGGCGCGAGCGCTAAGTCCGCCCGTCGCGGGCATGGCGGCGAGCAGGAGCGGAGAGGGTCGCGCTGCGGCGGATCAGGAGCGCATAGAGGCGGTCGGCGTCCCTGCCGCGCTGCAGGCGCGCTCTCCCGCATCCGCCTGAAGCGCTAGGCTCCGCGGCGTTCGGGGAGCATTCCCACCAAACCCATCACGGCGAGGAGGTGTCATGACCAAGAACGATCTGGCCGAGCGCGTCGCCGAGCGTGTCGGCTTGGGCATCGGGCAGGCGCGCGAGGTGCTCGAGAGCGTGTTCGAGACCGTCTCCGACGAGCTTGCCAGGGGCGGCGAGGTCTCGCTTGCGGGCTTCGGCAAGTTCAGCGTCAGCAAGCGCTCGGCGCGTACAGGCAGAAACCCAGCGACCGGCGAGACGATCCAGATCGCTGCGAGCAACGCGGCGAAGTTCTCAGCGGCAAGCGCGCTCAAGCAGCGTCTGAACGGCTAGCTGCGATCGGTGCGCCCCGTGGGTGGGAGGGGCGCGCCGATCAATCAGGCGCCGATCATCTGCGGTCGGCGCCGGTGAGGCTGCTCGCGCTTGCCTGGCGGCAGCGCTCTACAAAGCGCGCTGCGAGCTCCGGAGCGCTTGCAAAGTCCAGATGGATGTAGCTCGCCAGCGTGTTGCCCTGCGCGTAGCCCTCGCGGGTGCTCACGCCGCGGGCGCTGCGCACCACAAAGCAGCGCTCCAAGCCCGCAGGCGCGCAGGTGAGCTCGGAGTGGTGGTAGACATGCCCGCGCGCATGCACCCCGGCGCCGAAGAGCCCGCCCGTCGTGGCGACCTCGGCGTAGCCGATGTTGAGCTTGGCAGGAAAGCGCGTGCTGAGTGCAAGCACGCCCGCGAGCGCATGGCTCCTGCCCTCGACCGTGAGCGTCTTGCCTAGATACATCAGCCCGCCGCACTCGGCGTAGAGCGCGCCGCCGCGTCGGCAGAGCTCGCGCAGGCCCTCGATCGCTGGGCTGTTTGCGGCAAGCTGCGCTGCGTGCAGCTCCGGGTAGCCGCCGCCGATGTAGAGGCCATCCACGTCCGCCGGGAAGGGGTCGCGCAGCGGCGAGTACTCGATCAGCTCGGCGCCGCAGTCGCTGAGCAGCTCGAGGTTGTCAGGGTAGTAGAAGCAGAACGCCTCATCGTGCGCGATCGCGATCCGCACTCCCGCGGGTGCCCGCGAGCCCCTCGCCGGCGCAGCCGGCCTCGCGATCCGCGCCGCTGCGAGCAAGGCCGCGATGTCGACGTGCTCCTCCACGAGCGAGGCAAGCTGCTCGCGATGGTCAGCGCTAGTCTCGTGCGGCAGGTGCAGTCCCAGATGGCGCTCAGGCACGCGTGCCTGAGCGCTTTGCGGGATCGCGCCAAGGATCTGAGCGCGCTCGCCGACTGCTTCAGCGATCATCCGCGCGTGGCTCTCGCTGCCGACCCGGTTGAGGATCACGCCGGCGATGTCCAGCTCTGCGTCAAAGGTCTGAAAGCCGTGGATGAGCGCCGCGGCGCTGCGCGCCATCGCCGAGGCGTCGAGAACGAGCACGACGGGCACCCCCAAAAGCTTTGCCATCTGCGCGCTCGAGCCCCGCTCGCTCCCTCCCTCGCTGCCGTCAAATAGACCCATCACGCCCTCGATCAGCGCGACATCTGCGCCGGCGAGCGCTCGCGCAAAGCGCGCGCGGTTGGTATCCGCGTCAAGCATCCAGCCATCGAGGTTGCGCGAGCCTCGGCCGGCCACCTGCGTGTGGTGCAGCGGGTCGATGAAGTCCGGGCCGACCTTGAACGGCTGCACGGCAAGCCCGCGCCGAAGAAGCGCCCCGATCAGGCCCAGTGTGACGGTCGTCTTGCCGACGCCACTGTGCGTCCCCGCGATCAGCGCGGCCGCCAGGGCGCCGTCCTCCGCGTGCACTTGGTCCTGTCCCATGTGGCCGGCAAACATACAGGGGAGCGCTTGCCGCTCGGGCGCCCCGCCATCGCACGGCGCTCGCAACTACACTCGCGCGATGCGGATCGTCTCGCTGCTGCCGAGCGCAACGGACATCATCGCCGAGCTTGGCCTGCTCGAGCAGGTCGTGGGCGTCTCAGAGGACTGCAACTGGCCGCCGGAGGTCAGGAAGAAGCCGCAGGTCGCGCGCACCCGCATCGATCTGAAGGGCCTCAGCGCAGCTGAGATCGATCGGCTCGTCAGCGCTGCAGCAAGCGAGACGCACTCGCTCTGGGCGCTCGATCGCGAGCTGATCGACGCCCTCGCGCCCGACCTAATCATCACGCAGGACCTCTGCACGGTCTGCGCGGTCTCAAGCGGTGACCTGGAGAGCGCCTGCCCGCTCGGCGCCGAGGTCTACTCGATGAACCCGCACAGCCTCGAGGATGTGATCGTGAGCGTCGTCGAGCTGGCGGCGCGCCTGGGCGTCGAAGAGCGTGGCCGCTCGCTCGCGGCGGCGATGCGCGCCAAGATCGACTCGGTGCGCGCCGCAGTCGCCCGGCGCCAACCGGTGCCCGTCTTCGTCGCGGAGTGGGTCGACCCGCCCTATGGCTGCGGCCACTGGCTGCCTGAGATGGTGGAGGCGGCCGGCGGGCGCAACCTGCTCAGCCGCCCGGGCGAGTACTCCTTTCCGACAAGCTGGGAGGCGGTTCTCGCGACCGACCCGAAGCTGATCGTCCTGGCCTGCTGCGGCTTTGGGATCGAGCAGGCGCTCGCGCACTGCGCCTCGCTGCGGCTGCCCGTGCGCTCCGTCGTGGTCGACGGCGACTCCTACTACTCGCGCCCGGCGCCAAGGATCGCGGAGGGCGTCCGTCAGCTTGCGCACCTGCTTCACCCCGCTGCCGTCGAGGATCCGGGCCTGCCCGCGCATGAGCTCCCGATCGGAGCGCTCTCGGCGGCATAGCGCGGCGAGCTGCAGGCGCGCGCCGGGCATGCTAGGCTGCGCGCGCCGGGCACATATTCCCCGGCCGGCGCGGTAGCAGCGAAACCGGTGCAAATCCGGTGCTGTCCCGCAACTGTGATGCTCCATTGAGCTGAGCCAGGTCGACTGCCCTGCGCCGAACGAACAAGCCCTCGGAGGAAGGGCGGTTCGTGGCGCGCAAGCTGCCCGATCCGACCCCCTCCGCCTACGCGGAGGTTTTTTATGTCCACAACCAGGGCGCGCATCGCTCGCGCGCTTGCACTCTCGCTCCTGTCGATCCCGCTCGCAGCCTGTGCGGGGGCGACGCCCGCAGGCCACGCAGCACACGCCCGCGCCGCAGGGTTTCCGACGACGGTCGCCGCGGCGGACGGGCCGGTCAGGATCGAGGAGCAGCCGCATCGGATCCTCTCGCTCTCCGCGAGCGCGACCGAAGATCTCTACGCGATCGGCGCCGGATCACAGGTCACTGCAGTTGACGCCTACTCGACCTTTCCACCGCAAGCGCCGCGCACGCGGCTGACCGAAACGACCGCAAGCGCCGAAGCGGTCGCTGCCTACCACCCCGATCTCGTTGTCATCGCTGAAGACACGAACCACATCGATGCGCAGCTGCGCAGGCTTGGCATCCCGGTGCTGAGAGAGCCCGCGCCGGCGAATCTGGCCGGCGCCTACAGCGAGATCGAGCAGCTCGGTCAGGCGACCGGACACAGCGAGCAGGCGGCGCGCGTCGCGAAGCGCATCGCCGCGGAAATCGCCGCGATCGTGCGCTCGACGCCTCGCCCGCGGCGCGCGCTGCGCGTATACCACGAGCTTGAACCGACCCTCTACTCGGCAACCTCGCACACCTTCATCGGCCAGATCTACTCGCTCTTCGGATTGCAGAACATCGCCGACTCCGCGCACGGCGCCGGCCCCTATCCCCAGCTCTCAGACGAGTTCATCATCGCCGCGAACCCCAACCTGATCGTCCTCGCCGACACGGTCTGCTGCAAGCAGAGCGCGGCAACCGTCGCGGCGCGAGCGGGCTGGCGCAACATCGCGGCCGTCAAAGACGGCGCGATCGTCCCCGTCGAGGACTCGATCGCCTCGCAGTGGGGCCCGCGGATCGTGCACTTTGTGGAGAAGATCGCTGCAGCTGTGCGGTCGCTGCAGGCGCGCGAGCACTCCTGATGAGCGCGGCCGAGCGTCTGTGCGAGGCGGAGGGGCAATCGCCGGGCGAGGGTGCCTGGCCCCTCAGCGCACCTGCGCAGGCGCTCGTGCGCGCCCGCGGCGTGCCGCGGGCGCGTGGAGCGCTGATCGCGATCCTCGCCCTTGGCGCGCTACTGCTCGGGTTTGCGGTCGGGCCGGTTTCGATTGCGCCGCAGGCGATCATCGGCTCAGCGCTCGCCCATCTGCCGGCTCTGCACCTCGGCGCGCGGCTCTCCCCGATCGACGAAGCGATCCTCTGGCAGGTGCGGGCGCCGCGCGTGATCCTCGGCGCGCTCGTCGGGGCGATGCTGGCAGCTGCGGGCGCCGCGTATCAGGGCGTCTTCCGCAACCCGCTCGCCGACCCCTATCTGCTCGGGGTGGCTGCGGGCGCCGGTCTTGGCGCGACGGTCGCGATCGCCTACGCCGGCGCCTCCGCAAGCGGAGCGGCGCTGCCGCTTGCGGCCTTTGCGGGCGCGCTGATCGCGGTTGCCGGCGCCTACGCGCTCGCCCGCGCTGCCGCGCGCGCTCCTGGCGGCGGAGCGCTTGTCTTGGCCGGGGTTGCGATCGCAGCGTTTCTCACTGCCCTGCAGACCTTTGCGCAGCAGCAGCGCTCACAGACGCTGCATGCTGTCTATGCGTGGATCCTCGGTGGGCTTGCGGGCGCCGAATGGCGCTCGGTCGTGCTGGTGGCCCCCTACATCGCCCTCAGCTGCGCGGTGATCATCGCGCACCGGCGGATGCTCGACGTGCTTGCGCTCGGCGACGAGGAGGCGGGAGCGCTAGGTCTCAACGTGCCCCGCGTGCGGCTCGTGCTGATCATCGCCGCGACCGCGGGCACCGCGGCAGCCGTGTCGGTCAGCGGCCTGATCGGCTTTGTCGGGATCATCGTCCCGCACGCGATACGGCGGCTTGTCTCCGGCAGCTACCGCGCGATCGTCCCGCTCTCGCTGGTGGCGGGTGGTGGCTTTCTCGTCGCTGCGGACGTGATCGCGCGCTCGCTGCTGGCCCCAGCGGAAGTGCCGATCGGCGTTGTGACCGCTGTCTTCGGAGCGCCCTTCTTCGCGCTTGTGCTGCTGCGCACCGCGCATGTCGAGCTATGAGCGCTCTGCGGGTGAGCGCCCTTGAGGTCACCTACGGCAGGCGAGCGGTCCTGCGCGGCCTCTCGCTGCAGGCTCACGACGGGGAGTGGATCGCGCTGATCGGTCCTAACGGGGCCGGCAAGACGACGGTGCTGCATGCGCTCGCGGGCCTGATTCGCTGCGCGGGGAGCATCGAGCTTGCGGGGCGCACGCTTGATCGGAGCAATCGCCGCGAGCTCGCGCGCCAGGTCGCGCTCGTCGCCCAGCGCCCGGTGATGCCCCCACAGCTGACGGTCTCCGAATACGTGCTGCTCGGTCGCACGCCGCACATCGCGCCCTTTGCGGGCGAGTCGCGCGCCGACCGCGCGGCAGCTGCGTGGGCGCTTGCGCAGCTCGAGCTTGGCGCGTTCGGGGACCGTCAGCTGGGCACGCTCAGCGGTGGCGAGCGCCAGCGCGTGGCGCTGGCGCGCGCGCTCGCCCAGGAGCCCCTGCTGCTGCTGCTCGACGAGCCCACCAGCGCGCTTGACCTCGGTCACGCGCAGCAGGCGCTTGAGCTGATCGACTCGCTGCGGCGCGCTCAGCACCTGACCGTCCTCTCTGCAATGCACGACCTCACGCTCGCCGCCCAGTACGCCGACCGCCTCGCGCTGCTCGACGGCGGCGAGCTTGTCGCCTGCGCGGCGCCGCAGCAGCTGCTGAGCGCAGAGCGCATCAGCGCTCACTACGGCGCGCTTGTGCGCATCGCCCGCTCGGGCGGCGAGGTCTGTGTCCTGCCCTCGCGCAGAGGCGTCTGCCGCGCGCACGCCGGCGTTGGGGTCGCCCGTCTGCAGGCGGGCGGCGGCGAGGCGATCGGAGGGCTGCGATGAGCGCGCCCGAGCAGCCTCGCCACGCGGCTCCGAGGCGCAGTCGCCCGCCGCGCCCGCCCTACGCTCGCGCGCGCTCGCTGGTGCTTCTCAACACCGGCGCGGGCAAGGGCAAGTCCACCGCGGCCTTCGGGGTGGTCATGCGCGCGGTGGCGCGCGGCTGGCAGGTCTCCGTGATCCAGTTCATCAAGTCCGGCAAGTGGAAGGTCGGCGAGGAACAGGTGGCGCGCCGCCTGGGGGTCGATTGGGCGAGAACCGGCGATGGCTTCAGCTGGTGCAGCGACGACCTGCAGCGCAGCCGCGAGCGTGCGCGCGCAGCGTGGGAGCTTGCGGCGGCGACCCTTGCCGCCGGGCGCCACCAGCTTGTCGTGCTCGATGAGATCACATACCCGCTCAACTGGGGTTGGGTTGAGATCGGGCCTGTGCTGGAGGCGATCAGGTCAAGGCCTGAGCATGTGAACGTGATCCTGACCGGGCGCGAGGCGCCGGCAGGGCTGATCGACGTCGCCGACACGGTCACCGAGATGGTGAAGGTGCGCCACGCCTACGACCGCGGCGTTCGCGCCAAGCGGGGGCTTGACTTCTGATGGCGCTCTGCGTGCTGCTCGGTGGCGCGCGGGCCGGCAAGTCCGCGCTTGCGCTGCGCTGCGCCCGCGCCCACGGCGGGCCTGTCTGCATGATCGCCACCGCGACCGCGGGCGATGCGGAGATGGCCGCGCGGATCGCCCGTCACCGCTCCGAGCGTCCACGTGAGTGGCTGACGATCGAGGAGCCGCTTGCGCTGGCCGCTGCGCTTGCGCGTGCCCCGGCGCAGGCGCTGGTGATCATCGACTGCCTGACGCTCTGGGTCGCCAACCTGCTTGGCTCCGGCACCGACGAGCGCGCGATCGAAGCGCTCGCGCAGGAGGCCGCCGCCGCGGCCGCACGTCGCACGGCACCCGTGATTGCGGTTGGCAACGAGCTTGGCATGGGCCTGGTGCCCGCCGATCCCTGCAGTCGCCGCTTCCGCGATCTGCACGGTCGCGTGAACGCGATCTGGGTCGCTCGGGCCGAGCAGGCATACCTCGTCGTCGCCGGTGCGCTGATCGCGCTGGGGCGCGGCGAGGAGATTACTCTCGCCTCCGCCGTGGATCTGCGCGCGCCGGCTCCGGAGACGAGGCGATGAGCAGCGGCGCTCGTGACGCACGCGCGCTCCTGATCGGCTTTGCGCTCGACCGCGCGCTTGGTGATATGCCCCGGGCGCACCCGGTCGCCCTCTTTGGCGCCCTCGCCGGGAGGCTTGAGCGCCGCACCTGGGCGCCGCGGCGCAGCGCCGGGGCGGCGCACCTCGCAAGCCTGCTTGCGACCACCGCGCTGCTTGCCCGCGCTGCACGGGGCGGCGCGCTGCGCGATGGGCTGCTCATCTGGGTCACGCTTGGCGGGCGCTCGCTCGAGCGCGCCGCGCGGCACATGGCGGGGCTGCTCCACGCGGGTGATCTGGCCGCTGCACGCCTCCACGCCCGGACGCTCGTCGGGCGGCAGACCGCAGAGCTTGACTGCGGCGAGCTCTGTCGGGCGACGATCGAGTCGGTCGCGGAGAACAGCGCCGACGCCCTCGTAGGGGCGCTGCTCTGGGGTGGCCTTGCGGGCCCCGCGGGCGCGGCGCTCTACCGCGCAGCGAACACCCTGGATGCGATGATCGGCCATCGCTGCGAGCGCTACGAGCGCTTCGGCTGGGCGGCTGCGCGCCTTGACGATCTGCTCGGATGGCCCGGCGCGCGGTTGGCCGCGCTGCTTGCCGTTGCGCTCGCGCCGCTTGCCGGCGGCGACGTCGGCGGTGCCTGGCGGGTGCTGCGCCGCGACGGCGCCGCGCACCCCAGCCCGAACGCAGGCAGGGTGGAGGCGGCATACGCGGGGGCGCTCGGCGTGCGCCTGGGCGGCGCCAACCGCTACGCCGGCCGCAGCGAGGTACGCCCGACGCTCGGTGAGGGTCGCGTGCCACAGATCGACGATATCGACGCTGCCGTGCGCCTGTGCCGCCTTGTCGGCTACAGCGCGCTGGCGATCTGCGTCCTGCTCGCGCTGGCGAGGGATCGATGAGCGCCTCCGCCACGCAGGAGCTGCGCATGCACGGCGACCGGCTCGTGCGCGCGGGGATGCTCGACTTCGCGGTGAATGTCTGGCGCGGCACTCATGAGGCCGGGCTGCTGGCGGCGATGGCAGAGGCCCTTCGCTCGACCTCCTATCCCGATCAACACGCAGCGCGAGCGGCGATCGCCTCTCGACACCGCCGCCCGCTTGCCGAGACGATGGCGCTCGCCGGGGCGTGCGAGGCGTTCTGGCTGCTCGCGCACGCGCTGCCGATCCGCCATGCGGTCTGCATTCATCCCTCCTTCACCGAGGCTGAGGCGGCGCTGCGGGCGGCGGGCAGGCGGGTGAGCCGTGTTGCGCGCCGTTCGGATGACTTTGCGCTGCAGGTGGATGCGGTGCCGGAGGAGGCGGACTTTGTCGTGCTCGCCAACCCCAACAACCCGACCGGCAATCTCGACTCGCCGGATCAGATCGAGCGCCTTGCGCGCCCCGGGCGCACGCTGCTCCTAGATGAGTCCTTCATCGACTTCGTCTGCGACGCTGAGGCGAGCCTTGCCGAGCGGCAGGACCTCCCGGGCCTGGTTGTCCTGCGCAGTCTGACCAAGCTCTGGGCGCTGCCCGGCGTGCGCGCCGGCTACCTGCTCGCCTCAGCGGATGTCGTTGGGCACCTTGAGGCTCATCGTCAGCCCTGGAGCGTCAGCGCTCCTGCGCTTGCGGCGATCGCAATGTGCCTCGCCGACGTGAAGACGCCACGGCGTGTGGCCGAGGCGGTAGCCGCGTCGCGTGCGGACCTCCTCTGCCGGCTTGGCGCGATCGCTGGGCTGCGCACGTGGCCGGCGGCGGCAAACTTCGCTCTCCTGCAGGCGCCGCCGGGGAGCGCCCTGGCCGCGCGCCTTGCCGAGCAGGGGATCGCTGTGCGCCCCTGCGACTCCTTCCCGGGGCTCTCTTCCGACCACCTGCGCATCGCGGTGCGCACGCCTGCCGAGCACGCGCTGCTCGCTGCGGCCATCGCCCGCGTGCTTGGCGGGGGCGAGGGCGAGGGCATGGCCTCTGCGGCGGAGGGGGCTGCGCGCGGATGAGTGCGCAGGAGCGCTTTCTGCGCCCGCCTGTGCCCGCCGGCTTCGATCGCTCGCGGGCGCTGGAGCGCGCGGCGCAGCCGACCGGCTGGCGCTTCTCCGAGGAGCAGCGAAGCGCCGTCCACCGCGTGATCGCAGAGCGCCGCGACGTGCGCAGCTTCCGCTCCGAGGAGGTGCCGGATGAGGTGCTTGAGCGTGTCCTTGCGGCGGCGCACCGCGCGCCCTCCGTCGGTCTGATGCAGCCCTGGCGTTTGATCGTGATCCGCGATCCTGCCACGCGCAGCGCCATGCGCATGCTCGCCCAGCGCGAGCGGCTGCGCCAGGCTCAGCGCTTCGGCGAGCGCGCAGCGGAGTTCCTGGACAAGAAGATCGAGGGGGTGCTGGAGGCGCCGATCGGCATCTGCGTCTGCTGCGACCACGGCAGCGGTGAGGTCGAGGTGCTTGGGCGCGCGACGATTCCGCAGACCGACATCTACAGCACCTGCTGCGCGATCGAGAACCTCTGGCTTGCTGCGCGCGCGGAGGGCCTGGGCGTGGGCTGGGTCAGCTTCTACCGGCCCGAGGATCTGCGGGAGCTGCTTGGCATACCTGAGCGTGCCGACCCGGTCGCGTGGCTCTGCCTCGGCTGGCCCGACGAGCGCCCGCTGAGACCGTCGCTTGAGGCAAGCGGGTGGTCGCGGCGGGTGCCGCTCTCCGCAGTGCTGATGGATGAGCGCTGGCGGGAGCCTGGCCGCGAGCAGGATTCCGTCGGGCAGGGTGGCGCACGCCCCGGGGGGCACGTCGCAAGCTTCGACCGGCAAGCAGCGGTGCGCGCCCGCGACCGCCTCGATCGGCTGGTCAAGCCTGCCGGCAGCCTCGGCCTGCTGGAGGCGCTGATCGAGCGCTGGGCGGGGGTCACCGGCGCTCTGCCGCCGGAGCGCGTGCGTGCGGGCGTGGCAGTCTGCGCCGCTGACCACGGCCATCTGCGCCATGGCACGAGCCTCTTCGATCAGGCTGTCTCGGCGCAGGTCGCGGCTGCAGCTGCGCGCGGCGAGTCAGCGGTTGCCGTGCTCGCGCGGCGCGAGGGGCACGAGCTGATCGTCGCCGACCTCGGGCTTGCCGCGCCGACGCCGCCGGGGGTGAGAGAGATGAAGATCGCGCCGGGGAGCGCGGACATGACAGAGCGCGAGGCGCTGGATGATGAGCAGCTCGAGCGGGCCCTTGCGGCGGGCGCGAGCCTTGCAGGCGAGCTGGCGCGCCGCGGCTGCGACTGCCTTGTGCTCGGTGAGATCGGCATCGGCAACACGACCACCGCGGCGGCGCTTGCCTGCGCGCTCACGGGTGAGCCTCCGGAGCGCATGGTCGGGCGCGGCAGCGGCCTTGACGCAGCGGGCCTCGATCGCAAGCGCGCCCTTGTCGCGCGCGCGCTGCAGCGCCACGGTGGGCGCCTTGACGGGCGCGCGGCGCTGCGCGCGCTCGGTGGGCTCGAGCTTGCTGGGATTGCGGGGGCGATCTCGGCGGCTGCGCACCTGCGCTTGCCGGTGGTCCTTGACGGCTTTGCGGTCTGCGCCGCGGCGCTTGCGGCGGTGCGAGAGAAGCCGGCGCTCGCTGAGATCCTGATTGGCGGTCACCGCTCCGCTGAGGTCGGGCATGGCCTGCTGCTTCACGAGCTCGGCCTGGAGCCGCTGCTTGACCTGCGCCTGCGCCTGGGGGAGGCATCCGGTGCGCTGCTGGCGCTTTCGCTGATCGGCGCGGCGGGCAGCCTCGGCAGGCAGATGGGGAGCTTCGTGGAGGCCGAGGATGAGCGCCGCCTGCGGGCGCGGTGAGGGTCGGCGCCGCTCGCGCGGCGACCGGCTGCTTGCGCCATGGCGCTCGCTGAAGGCGGCGCTTGCCTTCCTCACCCTGTTGCCGGCTTCAGGCGCCAGCGGCGAGCTCAGTGGGGCGGTGGGCTGGTTTCCCCTCGTCGGTGCTGCGATCGGCGCGCTTGCCGGCGCGGTGCGCTTCGGCGCCGAGCAGCTGCTCGGGCGCGGGGTGGCAAGCGGCCTGGCGGTGGTCGCGCTCGTCCTGATCTGCGGCGCGCTGCACCAGGACGGCCTTGCCGACAGCGCCGATGCTCTGGGCGCACGTGGCGAGCGCTCACGGCGCCTGGCCGTGATGCGCGATCCGGCGATCGGCAGCTTCGGGGCGCTTGCGCTGATCGGATGGTCGGCGCTGATGCTCTTGAGCGTCGGAGCCCTGGCAGCGATGCGCGCGCTGATTGCGCTCACAGTGGCCTGCGCGCTGGCGCGTTGGGCTGCGCTCGTGCACGCGCTTGTAGCGCCACCCGCGCGCTCGGAGGGGCTGGGTGCGGCGCTGCGCGTCGGCCGAGTGCCGATGCTGGCTGCGACGCTCAGCGCCGCAGCGCTCGCGGCAGCGCTCTGCGGAGCGCTGCGCGGCGCGCTTGCGCTTGTCCTCGCGGCGACGCTCGGGGCGTGCGGCGCGCGCAGCGCGCGGCGGCTCTTTGGCGGTCGCACGGGAGACACGCTCGGTGCGACGATCTCCGCCTGCGAGGTGCTTGTCTGCGTCACGCTGCTCGGCGCCTGGCGGGGCTAGGGGTGGCGTAGAGCGTGGCCCCGCCAGGCGCCTGCGGGCGCTATCCGCAGCCGGTGTTGTTGCCGCAGGAGGGGCAGGTGTAGCAGGAGCCGGTACGCTGCATCATCCCGCCGCACTGGCTGCAGGCCGGGCCGAGGTCAAGTCCGGAGAGGCGCGCCGGGACCACGGGCGGAGTGTCTGTCAGCGCCTGCGTCGGCGCGCTGTGCCCGTTGCCGACGCCGTTGCCTCCAGCAGCCCGCGGCGCGCTCGCTCCCTCGCCGGCAGGCGTGGGCGCCTCGCTCTCAGGAGCACCCGGCACGGGCGGGGCTGCGGTGTCTGAGGCAAGCAGCGACTGAGCGGCCTCCTGGGCTGACTTGCGGGCGCGCACCTCCGGCGTGAGGATGCCAAGCTCCTCCTGGATATCCGCATCCAGGAAGCGCGAGGCCAGCCAGCGCATGATGTAGTCGGGCATCGACTTCGCAAAGGGGATCTCCGGGTTGGTCGTGATCCCCTCCGGCTCAAAGCGCATGTAGGAGAACTTGCGCACGAGCGTCTCCAGTGGCACGCCGTACTGCAGCGCGATCGAGATCGCGGTTGCGAAGGCGTTCATCATCCCGCGCAGCGTCGAGCCCTCCTTGCCGATGTCGGTCAGGAAGATCTCCCCGACCGAGCCGTCGTCGTACATCCCGGCGGTGATGTAGCCCTCGTGGCCGCCGATCGAGAACTTGTGCGTGATCGAGCGCCGTTCGCGGCCCATCCGCCGGCGGCGGGGCGGGGCGCTCGCCAGCGCTTCGCTGACCGCCTGCTCGATGCGCGCGGCGATCTCGGGCTCGCTTGGCGTCTGCGCCATAGGCTCCTGCTCCTTTGCGCTTGTGCGCAGCGCCTGCGCGGTCTTTGAGCCGTCGCGGTAGATCGCAAGCGCCTTGACCCCCTGCCGCCAGGCCTCGAGGTAGGCGTCGGCGATGTCCTCGACGGTCGCGGACTCGGGCAGGTTGACGGTCTTTGAGATCGCTCCGGAGACGAAGGGCTGCACCGCGCCCATCATCTGGATGTGGCCGTGGTGGGAGATCGCCCGCTCGCCGACTGCGACATCGAAGACCGGCAGGTGCTCCTCGCGCAGCGCCGGCGCGCCGAGAATCGTGCCGTGCTCGCGCAGGTGGGCCTCGATCTGCTCGATCTGCGCCTGGCTGTAGCCGAGGTGCGCAAGCGCCAGCGGCACGGTGCGGTTGACGATCGTCATCTGGCCGCCGCCGACAAGCTCCTTGTACTTGACGAGCGAGAAGTCGGGCTCGATACCGGTCGTGTCACAGTCCATTAAAAAGGAGATTGTGCCAGTTGGCGCAATCACGCTGGCCTGCGCGTTGCGGTAGCCGTGGCGCTCGCCTTCGGCGACCGCCTCCTGCCAGACCGCGGCGGCGCGCGCAAGCAGCTCGCCGTCCTCGCAGGCTGCCGCGTCGATCGCCCGCGCGGCGTCACGGTGCATCCGCATGACCGCGTTGTGGGGCTCGCGGTTCTCCGCGTAGCGCTCGTATGGCCCCATCGCGGCGGCGAAGCGCGCCGAGGCGAGGTAGGCGCGCCCGGTCATCAGGGCGCTGATCGCCGCCGCCAGCGCTCGTCCCTGGTCTGAGTCATACGGCACGCCGTTTGCCATCAGCAGCGCGCCGAGGTTGGCGTAGCCGAGGCCAAGCTGACGAAAGGCGCGGGCGTTCTCGCCGATCTGCTGCGTCGGGTAGGAGGAGGGGGAGACGATGATCTCCTGAGCCAGGAAGACGACCTCGACCGCGTGCTCGAAGGCTGCCACGTCAAAGGAGCCGTCGGGGCGGCGGAACTTCATCAGGTTGAGCGACGCGAGGTTGCAGGCCGAGTCGTCGACGTGCATGTACTCCGAGCAGTTGGCGACGAGGACGCCGTCGACGATGTAGGAGTGGTGGAGCGGCTCGGTCAGGTTGTAGACGAGCTCCTGGCCATCGGGCTCACGAGAGACAAGACGCGTTCCCTCCTCCGTCTTGTAGCCCGTGGTCTCGGAGACGAGCTCCTCAAGAGCCCGCTGCTTGCGTGGGGCGGAGAAGCCGATCGATGCTGCGAAGCGCTCGATGTCGCTGCCGCTTATGCGTAGCTCGAACGTGTCATGTTGCTTGTGCTCCGCGAGTGAGCTGTCGGTGCGCTCAGAGGTGACGGCTGTTGCGCCCTCCCCCTCGACCTGATAGATCCGTGCACGGATGCCCCATGCGAAGAGCAGGCGCTGCACGTCTTTGAGCAGCGCCTCACTGCAGCTGCCAAGCCCCACGTAGCGACGCGCCTTCCCGTCGCGCTCGAGGAGCGACAGAGCGCCGTCGGCTCCAAAGAGGCCGCGAAGAAAGGCTGCCTGAGCCTCACTGGGGGCATTGAAGATGGCGCGCGGCACACGCGTGGCGTGCGCTCGCGCCGAGGTCACGCCGAGCGAGCGGAAGAGCTCGCCTACCGCCTCAGCGCCCGCACGCAGCTGCACCGTGCCGTCGGGCATCTGCTGATGCGCGACATTGCCGATGAGCTCGCGCAGAAGCCCTTCGTGCGATGCGAGCATGCCGTCGGCGATGTCATCGGCGCCATATACCCATCCCGTCTGTGTTTGCGTAAGCCAGCCGTCAGCGACCAGATGGCCGGTCAGCTCCGCCAGACCCTCGCTCCAGCGCTCAGGGAGCTCCTTGTATGTGACCGTGGAGCCGCTTGAGAACGATCGTGCCGCTGCTGCGACCTTCACAGGCAGCGCCCAGGTTGCATCGGTGGCCGGCGTCGGCGTGTCATTCAGCTGCACGACATCCGCGCCGGTGAGGTCCTCGGCACGCACGTAGCCGCGGTTGACGGTCCAGATGCGATGGCGTGGCGTGCAGCGCAGCTCGCCGCCGTTGTCAAAGCGCAGGCGCAGTATCGGCTGCACGCCATTGCGCATGAAGGCGACCGGCTCGCTCGCGACCACTCCCTCGGCCGGCACTGTGGCCGTCGCCCGGTGGGTGTAGACGCGTATCGTCTCGCCGGCCTCGGCGCGCTCGACAAGCTCTGCAATCTGCAGCAGCCCCGCGGTCGTGTGAACGCGCGCATCCGCAGGAAAGCAAGGATTCGACGCGTTGATGCGCCCGGAGGCGGGGCAGGTGTGCCAGCGGTTGATCGTCGTATCGAACTGCACGCCAGGGTCCGCGCAGCGCCAGGCCGCCTCGGCGATCTCGCGCATCAGCTCCCGCGCGGGGATCGGCTCGCCGACGGGCTCGCCGGTGGTGCGGGCGATCAGGCGCCACTCGCGGTCCTCTGCGACCGCCTCCATGAACTCATCCGTCAGCCGCACGGAGTTGTTCGCGTTCTGGTACTGGATCGAGATGAAGCCCTCGCCGTCGATCGACATGTCAAAGCCCGCTTCGCGCAGCGCCTTGGCCTTCTCCTCCTCCTTGGCCTTGCACCAGATGAACTCGCGGATGTCGGGGTGGTCGATGTCGAGCACGACCATCTTTGCCGCCCGGCGCGTCTTGCCGCCGGACTTGATCGTCCCCGCCCAGGCGTCTGCGCCGCGCATGAAGGAGACCGGCCCGGACGCCGTGCCGCCCTTTGCAAGCGGCTCCATCGAGCCGCGGATCCTCGAGAGGTTGACGCCCGAGCCGGAGCCGCCGCGAAAGATCATCCCCTCCTTCGTGTTCCAGGAGAGGATCGACTCCATAGTGTCCTCGACGGAGAGGATGAAGCAGGCCGAGCACTGCGGGCTCTCCTCGAAGCCGACGTTGAACCACACGGGCGAGTTGAAGGCGGCGATCTGGTGCAGGAGGATGTAGGTGAGCTCGTCCTCGAAGGCTCGCGCGTCCTCCGCGCCGGCGAAGTAGCCCCCCTCGCGCCCCCAGGCGGCGATCGTCGAGGCCACGCGGCTGATCATCTGCTTGACCGAGCGCTCGCGCTGTGGCGTGCCCAGCTGGCCGCGGAAGTACTTCTGGGCGACGATGTTGGTTGCGTTCTGAGACCAGGACGCCGGGACCTCGACGTCTGTCTGCTCGAAGGCGATGCGATCACCGTGGCCGATGCGAGCGTCGCGGCGCTCCCACTGCACGGTCTCATAGGGGTGGGTGTCGGGGGTGGTGAAGCGGCGCGCCACGCGCAGGCCCTCGCCGCCGCCGCCCGCCGGGCGCACCGTCGCAGGGCGCTGCGCAGGCGCTTCCGCGGCGGCCGCCGGGGTCGCCTGGCTCGCGGGAGTGGATGTGGCTTGGATCTGCTCTTCCATGGTCTTGCGTCCTTTCTCTCCGGCGTCTGTGCGCGCCCTCGGCGTGCTTCGATAGGGCCGAACATCCTTGCGCGTTAGTCGGACGGATCGGCCGCCCAGCGCGCTGCAAGACCGCAAGCTGCTGAGTTTTAATTTTAGACCGCAAGTGAGGTTGCGCCGTGGGTCGGCGCGCAGCGCTAAAGCGGGCGCCGGCGGGCCTTCGATCTGCGGCTAATGGCCGATGCGAAGCATGTCAAGCAGTTCGGAGAGCACGGCTGAGACATGCAGCGAGGCCTCGGCAAAGAGCAGGCGCAGCCGCTCGCGCAGGCCCGGCCGCTGCCGCCTGCGCGTGCGGGCTGCTCGCGATGACCTGGCGATCGCTCTCATTGCGGCGATGGTAGAGGGCCTGCCGCGTCTCAGTCGGGGTGCCTCGCTGCGGAGGCGGGAAGCAGGTCGGCTAGCTCCTGCAAGGCGGCTTGCAGAAGCTGCTCGGGCGCTTGGGTGGCATCAAGGCTGCGCACGCGCTCGGGCTCTTCGCGGGCGAGCTGGTCGTAGACTTCGGCCACCGCCGCAAAGAACTGCTCGCCTGCGCCCTCGAGGCGATCGGCAGGGCGGTTGCTGATGCGCTCGCGCGCACGCTGGAGCGGGCAGACCAGCAGCAGCGTGCGGTCCGGAGTCAGGTGATCGGTCGCGAAGTCGTTGATCGCCGCGATCGCATCGATGCCAAGCGCTCGCCCGCCTCCCTGATAGGCGAGGGAGGAGTCGACGAAGCGATCGAGCAGCACCCAGCCTCCCGCGGCAAGGAGGGGCCTGATGCGCCGCGCCACCAGCTGCGCGCGGGCTGCCGCGTAGAGCAGCGCCTCGGCGCGCGGCGTGATCTCCTGCTCGCCCGCGGCGGCGCTTGGAGACTGCACGAGCGCCCTGATGCGCTCCGCGAGCGGCTCAGACCCGGGCTCGCGCAGCAGCGTGAGCGCGATGCCATCGGCGCGCAGCCGCGCCTGCAGGAGGGCGGCAAGCGTGCTCTTGCCTGCACCGTCGATCCCCTCGATCGTGATCAGCCGGCCTTGCGCCACCGCCAGACCGTACACGCCGCGCTCGCCGGGCGCGCGCTCGCTGGGCCGCCGTGGGGCGCCTGCCCGCAGGCGCTGCGGTGGCGGGTCGATCGCCTCTGATCGCAGGCCCCTCTACGCTTGCGCGATGGAGCTGACCGGGATCGAGCGCCGCGACCAGGCAGGGACGCTGCTGCGGGCCGCGCTTGCCGGCGGCCAGGTCGCGCACGCCTACCTCTTCCACGGCCCCACCGGCGCGGGCAAGAGCGCGGCGGCGCGCGCCTTTGCAGCGGCGCTGCTTGCCGATGGCGATCAGCAGGCGCATGCGCGCGCGCTGGCCGGCGCGCACGCGGACCTGACCTGGGTTGAGCCTTCCGGCGCGGCAGAGCTGCTGGTGGAGGACATCGACCGCCCGGTCGTGCGCGCGGCAGGCCTCACCCCGCTTGAGGGGAGGCGGCGGGTGTTTGTGATCGCGGGAGCTGAGCGGATGGGGGAGGAGGCGGCGAACCGGCTGCTGAAGACGCTCGAGGAGCCGCCGCCCGCGATGCATCTGATCCTGCTTGCAAGCAGCCTTGAGCGGGTGATCGCCACCGTGCGATCGCGCTGCCAGGCGGTGCGCTTTGCGCCGGCGCCGGCGCCTGAGGTTGCCGCGAGGCTCGCCTCGGAGGGCCTTGCCGAGGGTGAGGCAGCGCTCGCCTGCGCGCAGCTTGCCGACTGCGACCTCGCACTCGCGCGGGAGCTTGCGCAGCCGGCGGGCTGTGCGCTGCGCGATGCAGTCAGCGCGCTTGCCGAGGGTGCTTCAGAGGATATGGGCGGCACGCCCTGGCAGGCGCTGCTCAGCGACGCGCGTGAGCGCGCGAGCCTTGCGCTTGCGGAGCTGAAGGAGCGCCAGGCGCAGGAGCTTGAGAGCGCTGCTCGCTCCGAGCGCGCGAAGCTCGTGCGGGCACATGCGGACGCTCAGCGGCGGCTTGAGCGCCGGGTCAGGACCGAGCGCCTCGACCTGGCGCTCACGCTGCTCGAGCGCTGCCTGCGCGACGCGTGGGCGCTTGCCTTGAGTGCAGGCGCGATCCTCTACGCCCCGGACCGCGCTGCGGCGCACCAGGCGCTCGCTGACGCTTGGGGCTCGCCACAGCGGCAGGGGGCAGCGCGCCTTGCTCGCGCCATCGAAGCGGTTGCGCAGACGCGCCTGCAGCTGTCGCGCAATGTCTCGGAGGAGCTTGCCTGCGAGGCGCTCTACTACCGCCTCTGCGCGCTGGCGCGTGGCGCACAGGCGCCTATGAGCCTGCAAGCGGGCCGAGGTTGGGCCTGAAGCCGTAGGTCTTGAAGCCCAGAAAGCGCGAGAAGATGCTGTTGCGGGGGCCGTGGAAGTCGGTCGAGCCGGTCATCAGCAGCTGACGCTCCTCGCAAATCTTGACGATGCCCGCTGTCTGCTCCGCGGTGTGGGTGATGTAGAAGGCCTCGACGCCGTCGATGCCAAGCGCTTGAAAGCGGATGATCGTGGCCTCCACGTCGGCAGCGTCCTCGAAGTCCCAGAAGGGATGCGCCCAGATTGCGACGCCGCCGGCTGAGTGGATCATCTCCACCGCTTCGGCGATCGTCGGCGTCTCGCGCATGCGGAAGGCGGGGGTGCCCTCGACGAGGTAGGCGCGGATGAAGTCGCCGACATCCGCGATCCCCTCCGCACGCAGGCGCTCCGCGTTCTGCGGCCGCGCGAGCGCGCCTTCGGCCAGATGGAGGCGGCCGATCGAGCGCCCGGCTGCCACGCGCGCCTCGATTGCCTCCTCGTCCAAGGCGAAGCCAAGCTCGCGCAACGCGTCGGCCATGCGCAGCGTCCGCCGCCGGCGATCTTCGACGAAGCTCTGCAGCCGCGCCTTGACCTCGCTCGCGTCGTGCGCGATGTTGTAGCCGAGGATGTGCAGTTCGCAGGCGGGCTGATGGTCGATGTCGATCGCGGAGATCTCGACCGCCGGAATCACCCGGATGCCGTGCATCGCGCCGGCGGCAAGCGCCGCCGGCACCCCCTCGATCGTGTCGTGGTCGGTCAGCGCCAGCAGCTCCACGCCCGCCGCGGCGGCTGCCTCGACGACCTGCTCGGGTGGCAGTTCGCCGTCGGAGTAGACCGAGTGCGCCTGCAGGTCGAAGCGCTGCACCTGTTCGCTTTGGCTCATTGGGATGTGGAGCCTATAGCGCAGTCGATGCGCTCGCTGTGCGCTCAGGCGCTTGCGCGCGCAAGCGAGAGCGCTTGCCTGGCTCGCTCGCCGACGTGGGCACGCAGCGCGCGCAGGCTTCTGTAGTAGAGCTCCGCAGGCCTCTGCAGAGGATCGCTGGGGGCTCGCTCGGCGCCGATCACGGTCGCGCGCGTGAGGTCCGTCGCAAAGGCGCGCAGCTGCGCCTCAAGCCACGCGACCTCGAGGAAGGCGAGCGCAGCGGAGCGCTCGCTGCAGTCGAGCTCCCCCGGCTCCTCGAGCTGAGAGAGGACAGGCAGCACCTCGCGGCGCAGGAAGCTCTGCTCGGCGTGAGCGCGCAGCAGCAGCGTCACGCAGCAGGGCTGCTGAGCAGGAGGCGCGTCGGTCGAGGGAGGCTCGGCGAGGGTGAGGTCGTTACGGTCGCTCAAATCCGCTCTGAGATCGGCTTCGTCTGCTCGGGACCTCGCCTTTAGCCGCAACGGCTGCGCCTCGCGCTTTTTCATCAGATGGCCGACGCCACGACGCGGCCGCTCAAGGCTGCAGCGGGTGACGCGGCCGGTTGCCTTGTGCAGCGGCGAGGGCGATCGCTAAAGGGCGGCGGATATGGGCGCCGATGCTGGTCGGTGATGGTGGCGCGTAAGGCTCTCATAAGATCGAGATCGCGTCCGCTGGGCGGATCCGCGGGCGTGGGCTGTGCCCGCTAGGCCCACACGCGCTCGCGCGGGCGGCCACGCGCGGGCGACCGTTGAGCGCCTGCGCCTGCGCACGCTGCTGCTGCTGGGCGCCCTGGCGGTTGGCACCGCCTACGTCGGGCGCACCTTCGGGCTCCGCGATCCGATCTATCTGACCTCCGAGATCACGCTGCTGCTGGCGATTCTGATTGTCACCCACTCGATCATCCCGCTGGTCGAGCGCCATGAACGCGGCGCAAGCGGCGAGGAGGAGGTCGGTGCGCTGCTCGAGAGCCTCCGGGACCAGGGCTGGCAGGTGCTGCACGATATGGGCTTCGGCCACGGCAACGTCGACCACCTGCTGATCGGGCCGGGCGGGATCTTCACGGTCGAGACCAAGAGCCACCCCGGGCCGATCTCTGTGCGCGCCATTCACGGCGGCGCGCTCGAGCAGGCGCGCGCTGAGCAGCGAGCGCTTGAGCGCATCACCGGCGAGGAGGTGGAGGCGCTGCTGGTCTACAGCCGTGCCTGGGTGGACAGGCCGCTGGCGCGGCGCAAGGGCGTCCGCATCGTCCCGGCGCGAATGCTTGCCTCCTATCTTGAGCGCCGGCCGGTGATCCTTGCCGAGGCGGAGGTGCAGCGCGCGCTGCGCAGGGTGCTTGCCGCCTGCGAGGAGGATGCTGCCCCGGCCGCCCGCGGGTCGGCGCGCGGCCGCCCTCGCCGTCTCTCCTCGCGCCTTGTGCGCTTCCTGCGCACCGACCTGCTGCGCGCCGTCGGGATCATCGAGGGGCGCGCGGCGCTGCGGCGTCCCCGCTAGCGTGGTCAGAGAGCACGATGTCGCTTGCGCCCTTCAGCCCCGCCCCTGCCCGCATCGGCGGCGAGACGCGCCGGATGCGCCTTGTGCTTGTTGCCGCCCTGGTCGGGATCGCGGCGGCCGCGCTCGCCTACGCGGTCTCGCCGGAAGTGCGCCACGCGGTAGGCCACGCCGCCCACGCGGTCAAGCACTCGGTGAGCAACTTCTTCGACAACGATGAACGCCATCGCCGCGACGATCGCGCCAAGCGCGAGCGCAAGGGCTCAGGCGCGCACAAAAGCCGCAGCGGCAGCGGCGCGCGAGCGGCGCCCGCGAGGCCCACTGCGCATTCAGCCCGCGGTAGCATGAGCCGCGCGCCGACGTAGCTCAGCTGGTAGAGCACTTCACTCGTAATGAAGGGGTCCGGGGTTCGAGTCCCCGCGTCGGCTCTCATGTCATGAGTCGGGACATATGTCCCACATGAGTCGGGACATATGTCTCAGCTTGAGGAGCCCGGCCAGCGGCCGGGTCGTTTGTTTTGGTTGCGCCAGTAGCTTTTGGCGGGCTCGATGAGGTGGCGGCTG
>Ga0209061_1000771_pt1 | contig 69195 bp, 59 predicted proteins | sample Coa_R1_10_FD_187157 | JGI IMG/M metagenome (GOLD analysis project Ga0209061, IMG submission 187157) | Surface soil microbial communities from Centralia Pennsylvania, which are recovering from an underground coalmine fire - Coalmine... | ecosystem: Environmental > Terrestrial > Soil >... | reverse complement strand
TGGCCGAACAGCACGACGAATGGGCCGAAGGCCGCCGCTACCTCGGCCTCGACGTCCTGGCCCGATCCCGCCTCACCCTCTGCGACACGACACCGGAGGTGACCCAGCCGGCGCTCAGCGCATAACCGCAAAGGAAGGATCACGCGTCAGCCGCCATACACCACGCCACGGGACTTGACCCGGGCCAATCATCCGCTCGGCAAGCTGCCACATCTTCCCGAGGGGAAGAACTGGTGGGACAAGGTACACAAGGCCATGCGCGAGGCCGGCGATGACCCGTATGAGGAAGAAAAGCCAGGTACTCACAAGAACCCAGTAGCTCACGATAGAAGAGCGGTGATCTTCTGGCTGGAGCACCGGATCCTGCCCGCGCTGAACGGACCCGATGCGGCAAGCATCGGATCTGGCTCACAGCGAGGGCCTCGGACGCAAGAGCAGCTGTGGAAAGAGGAGGAGTCACCTTCCGGCGATGGGGACAGCGGGGGACAGGGGTACATGGCGGACGCCAAGAAACGGCGTGCGCTTGAGCTGTATGCCATGGAGGCCGCAATCCGCTACTACCAGGATCAGTGGCAGGTCAGACGTGTGAGCCATACCAAGAAGGTTCTTGATCTTCGTATCGTCCACCGTGTCTCGGGCGAAGTACGCCACGTTGAGGTGAAAGGCAGCTCTCAGTCAGCCGATAAGGTTGAGGTAACCAAAGCCGAAGTCGAATATTCCCGCAAGAGGAACTGCGAACTCTTTGTCCTTGACAAGATTAAGTATCACGATACTGGACCGGGACCCGACGCCTATGAGTGCCGGGGCGGGCGGCGACGAGTAGGCCGATGGTGCCCAGACAGTAATGATCTCACGCCGAAGACGTATGATTACGCCCTCGGCGCCGACTTCGGCAAGGCCGCAACATCCTTAGCTCGTACGCCGCGCCGGACAGAGCTCAGGGCGACTCCGGCGAGTTGGCCAAGTGTGGCTTTCCGCCTGTATACGCTGCTGACGGCAGCCATAGTCCAGTCGGAGGCGGGCCAGGATGGCTGAGACCGGGGCAACGGGGAGCGTTACCCTTGTTGATGGCCGGACATCGCCGTCTGGTTACCTGACATCGCCGTCGCCAATGGGCCGGCTTGCATCAGTTGACGTCTATATCACTTCCCTCTGTAACCGGCATTGCACATATTGCTTCCTGCCGCAGGAGTTCTTTAGCTCTGGCACCCGGATGAGCCTGGATGGCTTCGCCGGGGTGGTGACGTGGAGCCTGCGCGAGGGCGTCAGTGAGATCACCCTCCTGGGCGGCGAGCCGTCGCTCCATCCGCAGTTCGGCGACATGGTTTCCCATGCTGCCGCGCATGGCCTGGCGGTGCGCGTGGTCACCAACGGCGCGCGCCGGTTCCGGCGGCTGCTGGCGGACGGCACCGTCGGCAGTCACAACCTGAGCCGGGTCGCGGTCAGCCTGGACACGCTCGACCCTGCCGTACAAGACCGGTTCCGCGGCCGGGGGGCATGGCAGGATGCGATGGCCGCGATCACGCTGTTGCGCGAGCGTGAGGTCCCGTTCGACATCAACGTGACAGCGGTGCGGTCGGCCCTGGGCGGCATCGAGGCACTCATCGGATTCGCCGAGCGCGAGGGATGCCGGAGGGTCAACATCCACTGGCCGTCCGCCATGGGCCTCGGGGGCACGCTGGGCGCCGATGAGATCCCTCGCCGGGACGAGTGGGAATCGCTGGTCCGGCAGGTCAGGTCGCGGGCCGGGACACGGCCGGGGTTCTTCGTCGAGATCGAGCGCGGATTCCTGGCCGCCGGGGAGCCTCTTGCCGGCTGCGCGCTGGCCGACTTCTCGAACCTGGAAGTCATGCCCGATGGCCGTGCGTACCGTTGCGGGCTGCTTGTCGACCAGCCTGAGATGGCATCGCTGACCATGGCGGGTGCAGAGCTCAGATTCTCCAGGCCGCAGTACGGCGAGCAACTGCTGCTGGCCACGATGCCGCCGTCGTGCGACGGCTGCCCGGTCATGCGGGCAGAGGGGCGGCGTGCCTGCATTTACGACAAGGTCGATTCCTGCAGTTCCGGTTGACACGCAGCCGTGAAGTGCAGGAGCTTCCGACGGATCGGCCCCCGGCGACGGTCACTGGCGGGAGCACTGACAAATCGCGGTGTGCCTCAGACTGCCCCCATGGGGGACCTTGCCTGGTTAACATCCTGCCGAGCCGGAGATGGTGTCCGCCATCTGCCGGCGGGCCGAGTCCTTGCACGAGCGTGGCTACTGGGAGCTGAGCCGATGGGTGCCTTGTACCACTTCGTGATCGACGAGGAGGGCCGCGCAACCACCTGCACCTAATCGAACCTCAGGCCGATCACGCCAGCCAGGCCGCTGTCTTCGCTTCGCCTCAAGGAAGCGGGACGGCCGCTTTACGATGACTTCATCCGGCCGTATGCGATCTGCCGCACCCCGGCTTTCCTCGCCTGAGATTAAGCCGGGGAAGCCCCGGCGGCTTCGTATGTCGGCAGCAGCCGCACCGCGGCAGATCTGCCACCTGCCGAGGGCTGGGTCCGGGATGACGCCGGGCAAGCTGGCGGATGTCACGCGCTGCGCGCGTCCACGACGATGACCTCGGCCCGGTGGCCTCCGGCGCGCAGCTTGCCGTCACAGGTCACCAGCGGGCAGCCGAGGACCTCGGCCAGCGCGGCGTACAGCGCGTCATGGGCGGTCATGGCATGCCGGAGTTCCCATGCTCTCGGGATGAACGGCAGGGACGGATGGCGGCGAAGCGGCATCAGCGCGTAGTCCGCCAGCGCCTGCACCGCGATGGCGCCGCTGATGAGGCCGCCGAGTTGCAGGCCGCGGATCGCGCTGAGCACTTCGGCGCCGGCGTGCTCGGGAATGTGCAGCTCGTGCCCGGATAGCCTGCTGCCGATCTCCTTACGGGTTTCCTGGCTCCGGCCCGCGATCAACGTGACCAGGGCCGAGGCGTCAACGACCCTCACGGCCCCGGCGTATCATCGCGACGATGTCCTCGGTGCTGGCGCCGTCGGGACCGGCCGGGCGGGACACGATCCTGCTGATGATCTCCTCGGTGGTGGGGCTCTCGCCCGATCTCTGTAAGCCGTGGACGCTCTCCTGCGGCTCCTGGTACCAGCGGACCCGGTCCCCGATCCGGGCCCGCAGCCGCCACCGCCGCGACTTGGGCACCGCGTCGGCGGCCGCGGCCAGGGCGGCGGCCGCCGACGCGGCATCGTGCGGCGCGCCGTCCGGGACCAGGGCGTCGCCCCGGCCGGCGAGCATCTCCCGCACCTTGGCCAGGTTCATGGTGACCGTCTTCCACCATCCCCAGTCCTCGGCCATCAGCGGCCTGAACAGGTCCAGCGCGATCGTGCCCGGCTCGGAGCCATCGCGAACCGGGTAGGCCGAGAGCAGGTAGACGATGTCCCGGACATCCTTCTCGTTGAGCTCGACGATCTGCAGCTTGGACAGCAGGACGTCGAGCACGTCGAGGGTGTAGGGCATCCGGGAGATCCGGTCGCGGAAGTCAAGCTCGTGGCACATCACGAGCTTGTCGATGATCACGTCGATCGGCCGGCCGCTCGACGCGGAGACGAAGTAAAGCTGCTTGTGCCCGTAGAGGGCGTTGAAGTTCTTGTCGGGCAGGTGGCCCTGGTCGAGCAGGAACTTCTGCAGCGCCTTGCGCGAGGACGTGACCGACGCCAGGTCGATGTCCTGCAGGCCGGAGGCGGGCCGCGGCGGGAAGGCGGGGCACAGCACGCGCACCGCCATGCCGCCGAGCAGGCGCACTTCTATGCCCTCCCCGGCGGCCTTCGTCACCAGGGACAGCGCCTCGTCCAGCGCCCCCGGCGCCCCCGGCGAGTCCGGCGAGTCCGGAAGGCCCGCCGGATCCGCCGGGCCAGGCGGGCCCGCCTGGCTGAGGGGGTCCGCCTTGTGCTCGTCGGTCATGCCCTCACGCCTCCACCCGGAACGACCGCTCGATCCCGTCGCTGCTGATGTCCACCAGGTAGCCGCGGACTATGCCGTAGGCGGCCTCGCTGCCGGGGTTCATGCACAGCGTCGGGCCGATCTTCGTCTCGCCGGGCGACTCGTGGATGTGCCCGTGCACGCTCAGCAGCGGCCGGAGCTGCTGGATCGCCTCGCGCACGCCGGTCGATCCGACGGGGCCGCGCAGCAGGTCGCCCGCCGAGATCACCGGCCGCATGTCGTCGTCCAGCAGCGGGGCGGTGTCGAGGCCGGAGTCGTGCGGCGGGCAGTGGGTCAGCAGGATCGTCCGCCGCGGGTCGCGGACCTGGTCGGCAAGGCTGAAGATCGCCTCACGGAAGTCGTCCTCGGACACCTCGCGGGGCGTGGACCAGGGCGTCGGGCTGGACAGGCCGAGCCCGATCACCTCCAGTCCGCCGGGCAGCTCGGCGACCTTCCGGTCCACGTTGACCGCGTAGGCGCTGGCCGCGAGCGGCTCGTCGATCGCGTACGGGTCGTCGTTGCCCGGTATCAGGTACAGCGGCACCCCGCTGCCCTCCAGCCGCTCCGCGGCCAGGCCCAGCCACTCGGTCACCTGAGACCGGATCTGCCGGGCGAACAGCTCATCCAGCGCGGCCGGGTCGCCGTGCAGCGCGTCCACCTCGTCCTGGCTGGTGTGGAACGGGTAGTAGCCGAGCGCCATGATGTCACGGTCCAGGTCGGCTAGCTCCTTCTCCGAACCTGGCCGCCGCACCTGGCCGAGCAGCCGGGCCTGCCAACTGCCGTCCTGCTGCACCACCGGGACGATGGCCTTGCCGGTCAGGTCGCCCGCGTACAGCACGGCATCGGCCTTGTACACGTTCAGCCGTATCGCGTTGAGCATCTTGCGCCAGGCGGGCGCGGACGCGTGGAAATCCGACACCACATACAGCCGGACGACGTCCTTCCTGGCCTTGCGGGCCCGAAACGGCATGCTGTCCGCCTATTTCCGCAGCTTGTTCTGGCTATCCACGATAACGGCCGCCGCTTCGTGGCCCGGCCAGCGCCGGGATGCGTTCTGTCTATAAGAACGCATCCGCCGCACGGACTGCCCGGCTGCGGCCGGACGGCCAGCCGCCCGATCCCCCGCCCCATCAGTCCGGCGGCACGGACTTGTAGAGCAGCGACAGGTCGATTCCCTTGGCCCGGTTCTGCGCCGACCGGATGATGTAGATGATGATGGCGACAACCACGACGCCGAGGGTGAACGACACGCCTGAGGTGTTCAGGTAGCTGAGCACGCTCTGCGATGCGTGCGGCGCCAGCAGGTGGCGGATCGCTGCGACGATCGGATCGATCCCCGCATACCAGTACACGATGCCGCCGAACGCCAGCCACAGCACGCCCATGACGGGCAGCCATCGTCGCCACGGCGCGTTGCGCAGCAGGTCCGGCCGGGTGATCGGGGCCACGATCGCGTTGATGCCCGGCATCAGCCAGGCCAGCAGCGCGCACAGGCCGCTGAACCAGGCCGAGCCCGCCAGGTTCAGCTTGCCGCCGGGTGCCACGCTCGCGGGCAGGAAGCTGAAGTTCTCGAAGATCACCAGCACCACGGAGATCCCGACCAGGGTCAGGATCGCGTTGAGCGGCGCGCGGACCCGCTCGTTGATGTCGCAGAACCAGCTTGGCACCTGCCGGTCCAGGCCCCAGGCCAGCATGATCCGGCTCATGAAGTTGATGTAGACGGGGATCAGCACGAACGGCAGGATCCCGCCGAAGAAGTTGATGATCAGCCACAGCGGCCAGACGCCTGGCCGGGCCATGGCGGCCAGCAGCGGCGTGGCGTTCGGCTGGCCCAGCGGGGTGTGCGGGCTGCCGGACCAGAACAGCGCGCTCCAGCCAAGCTGCAGCCGGAAGCCGAGCCTGCGCGAGAGCAGGTCGATGTAGACCGAGTTCATCAGCACGGCCACGGTCAGCGCGCCGAGCACCGCGATCATGATCCCGCGCTTGATGTTGCCCCGGACCTCGCCGGCGATGTAGGCGCTGTACTGGAACCCGATGTAGTTGAACAGCACCAGGAACAGGAAGATCGAGAGCGTGGACGGGGCGAAGCTCACGCCCTGGCCGGCGACCCCGAGGGTGCTCGCCGCGCTCTCGATGTGCGCCGCCGTCATCCCCGTGTAGCGGGGCAGCGCCGCGTCCAGCCGCGAGGCGCTGGCCAGCGGCAGGCCGACCGCGAACATCAGCACGGCGGCGCCGATGCCGCACGCGGCGAGCACGGTGATGATGCGGTGCAGCCGTCGGGTGGGCTGCACCACGACGATCAGCACCACCAGCAGCACGACCAGGCTGGCGATGAACCCGGGGAACTCGGTGATCGAGCCGCCCTGGCTGAACCATCCGCCGGCGCCCTTGAAGAACGACGACCCGGTTCCCACCCAGACGATCAGGCCGTCGATCTGCAGGTTGCGCAGCACCACCGGGATCTCGAACGCGATCACCGCCAGCGACGCGAAGCACAGCGTGAAGCCTTCCAGCCAGCCCAGGAACGGGCCCGCGCGGGGGATGAACCGGCTGGTGAACACGTAGTCCCCGCCGGAGCGGGGCATCACGGTGGCCAGCGAGGAGAAGATCAGCGCGAGCAGCACGCCGAAGGCCGCCGTGATGATCGCCGCCCAGCCGTAGGTGGAGAACGGGCCGAGCAGGCCCACTGGCAGGAACGCCAGCCCGTAGAACGCCGTGTACCAGCCGACGCCCGTCCCGATGAAGGCCGCGGCGTTATAGAACAGCGCGTTGACCACGCTGACCTCGCGGACCAGCCCGGACGACTGGCGGACGAACAGGCCTGACTGGCTGGGTGCCGCCACCCCCCGCGGTGCCGCGCTTTCCGCCATCTGGCCACCCCTCTCCCGCTCGCAGGCGCGACCGGAGGGGGAGACCTCCGCCGGGGCGGGCGTCCCAGGCGGGCCGCGCCTTGGGGCCGTGCCTCCGCCGGGGCGGCAGTCCCCGGCGGGCCGTAGCCGAAGCCGTGCCTCCGCCGGGGTAGCTGTCCCAGCGGGCCGCAGCCGAAGCCGTGCCTTCGCCGATTCCGTCGCAGCCAATGGTGAAGGGTCAAAAGATTAGTAGCGACGTGGCGATCTGGTCAACGGATCTAGTGGCCCGGACCAGGTTATTTCCGCGATTTGGTAATGCAGCAGCCTCGCCGGTGAGCGCCGCCCGCGGGTTCGCGGTCACCAGGCTGGCGGCTTCCTGCTCGTCCAGGCCCGCCGCGGTCAGCATCGGCATGAACTCGGTGAGCAGGAACCCGTAGCCGCAGCCGCCGTCGGCGCGCAGGTGCCCGCGCAGGAACACGTCGTGTGACAGCAGCACCTGTGCCAGGAACCCCGCCCGCGCCAGGGCCAGCACGTAGTCCACGGCCCTGCGCAGATCGTAGGGAGTGCCCGTGCCGATCGAGTCGAAGGACACGTAGCAGCCCTGCCGTGCCAGCGCCAGATGATATTCAGGAACCGGAACGGTATCCGCGTGGCCGATGATCACCCGGCGCGAATCGACCCCCTCCTCGCCCAGCAGCCTGAGCTGCTCGGTCCCGACGGGCCACCGGGCGGCATGGGTGCTGACCGTCAGGCCGGTGCGGAGGTGGGCGCGCGCCGCGGCGCGGAACGAGCGTTCTTCCGCCGCCGATATGTACGCCCGGTCCGCGCCGATCTCGCCGATGATCCCGGCGCGCACGCCGGTCCCGCGCACTCCCTCCTCGATATCCCGGACAATCTCCTCGGCAATCTCATCGACCGTATGCCGGTCAAACCAGTCCCGGTTCAGGTACGGGTCCCGGTAATGCCCGCAGCCCATGACGATCGTGACGCCTGTCGCCTCCGCGGCCCGGCGCAGCGCCGCAGGGTCACGGCCGATCTCATCCAGCGTCAGGTCGACCAGCGTGCTGCCGCCCGCCGCGCGGAACCCCTCAAGCTCGGCCCGGGCGAGGTGCTCGTCGTTCAGCAGGCCGTTGCCGCGATACTCCCGGACGAGGTCAGCGAACACGTGCTCGTGCGGCAGGATCACCCCCAGGTCCGAAGCGCTGACCGGGCCGGTAACCGACATGACGTCCATCAGGTCATCCTCCCGGACTGCGGCACGCGCGATGCTCGGCTGCCAGAAGTCTGCCAGTCCGGCGGCGTCAAGCGTTCAGGCCTGGCAGGAGCCATTGATGTGGCGGCTGAGTCCCCTCCTTCGGCCGGGCTTGGCCGGGTCTAGGCCAGCTGAGCAATGCCTCTGCTCCGGCGGGGCCGCATGATGATCGCGGCCACGTGGTAGGTGCACGGGCCGGTGCCAGGGTTGGCGTAGCCGTGCCTGGCATCGGCGGCGAAGTAGGCCGAGTCGCCTTCGTTGAGGTCGATCTCGTCGCCGTCGAGCCGCAGCCGCAGGGTGCCTCTGTCGACGGCGACGAACTCGTGCGAGCCAGGCGCGTAGCCGGGATACCAGCCGGCGTCGCAGCCTGCGGGCAGCACGACGCGGATCCACTCGAAGTTCACCCCGGCGACCACTGGCGTGAGGATGGTCCGCTGCCAGCCCCCGGGTTCGCTGATCACATCCTGCTCGGCCGCGCGCCGCACGATCACCTCGCTGTCGGCGGTGGCGGCAATCAGCGCAGGGAGCGATACGCCGAGGCCGGAGGCGATGCGGTCGAGCACGGTCACGGTGGCTGCCTTCTGGCCGCGCTCTACCGCGGACAGCATGCTGACGCTCACCGCCGACGCGGCGGCGAGATCCTGCAACGTCATGCCGCGTTCCCCGCGCAGGTCCCTTATCCGGTTGCCGAGGTGGGACAGGTCCATTAGGGTCTTCCTTCATAGAGAAAGAAGTTCACTATAGCGGAACGAGGACTCGTGCCAGCGCCAGATCCCGTCATCCGCCCGGCGGTTCCCGGCGACCTCGACGCCGTCGCCGCGATCTTCAGCCACTACGTCACCAGCAGCGTGATCACATTCGAGGTCATCCCGCCAACGGCGGAGGACTGGCGCCGGGCCCGCGACGAGATCGCCGCACGGGGCCTGCCGTTCCTGGTCTGCGAGTGCGACGGCGAGGTGGCGGGTTACGCATACGCGGCGCCGTGGCAGGCCAAGCCGGCCTACCGCAGCACCGTGGAGACCACCATCTACCTTGCCCCGGACCGCACCGGACGGGGGCTTGGCCGCCGGCTGCTGCGCGCCCTGCAGCAGCAGTGCGCGAGGGCCGGGGTGGAGCAGATGATCGCGGTCATCGCCGACAGCGGCAATCCCGCGTCGATCGGGCTGCATCACGCCTGCGGCTTCACCGACGCGGGCAGGCTGCGCAAAGTCGGCCGCAAGCACGGCCGTGTCATCGACACGGTGCTGATGCAGTGTGACCTGACCGCCCGGAGCGCCGGGTGATGGCAACGGCCGCCGACCGCGCGCGCTGATCACCCGTCTGCGTCAGCGAGATCCGCCGGATGCTCACCCGCCCGAGGCGGCCTGGCTCACCCGCCCGAGGCGGCCTGGCTCACCCGCGCGAGCATGCGCGGTAGCCGTCCGGGTGGCCACCGAGATGCTCACCAGCGGAACCTACGACTTCGTCGCGGGCGGCATTCCCTACCACATGATGGCCGCTAGAGCTGCGTACCCATGACCGAGAGATCACGGTAGGAACGTAATCCTACCGTGCGCTATATTGGCCTCATGGCCGTGAGGAAGCTGTCGATCTCAGTCCCTTCCGAGGTCGCGGAAACGATCAAGGCCGCCGCAGCCGACGAAGGCAAGCCGGTGTCCGCATGGCTGGCCGAGGCCGCCACCGAGAAAGCCCGTGCCACCGTCCTGCACGCTGCCGGCCGCGCCGCTGCCCGTGAGCTGATCGCCGAGTACGAAGGTGAACACGGCCCGCTGCCTGCGGCGTCGCGCGAACGCGCGCATCAGTTCCTGATCGAGGCCGGGCTGATTGACGACGTGCCGCAGCAGGCCGCCGGGTAAATGCCGGCCATCGTCTACGACACCGGCGCACTGCTAGCTGCAGAACGGCACAACCCAGACTTCCTCGCCCTGCACGACGAATTGACCAGCGCGGGCATCCGGCCGCTCGTCCCGGTGGTCGTCCTGGCCCAGGCCTGGCGCGGCGGTCCCCAGCACCAGATCTCCCGGGTACTCAAGGCGTGTGACATCCTCCCCGACGACCAAGCCACCGGCCGGGCCGCTGGCGTCGCCTGCGCTGCCTCCGGGACCGCCGACGTCGTCGACGCGATCGTCATCGTGACCGCCCTCCGCCACCAGGCGCCCGTCGTTACCAGCGACCCCGGCGACCTGGCCCGCATCGCTGACTCGATCGGCGTCAAGATCCGGCTCTTCCCTGCCTGACCGCCACCATCGCAGCAGTGCCCGAAGGCCGGGAGGGTCCTGGCGCTTATCAGCCGGCGTCTGCGGGAGGCCCGGTTATGCGGTCGAGCCAGTCCCGGGCAGGGCCCACACCCGGATGGCTGGTCGGCCCCAGGCGCGAGACCGGGACCATCCCGGCGGCGGCCGATGCGCCGGTGACGATGACCGCGGATGAGGCAGTGATGTTCGGCGGCATCGCGGCGTGGCATCAGAACTCAGCGGCCCCGCTTCCCGCCGCGAATCCTTGCCACCAGCCAGGTGTCCTCTCGCTCAGGTGATTATTACGTTGCGATGATCATCATCCCAGGCCAGAGCGGCGCCTGCGGGCGCGTATCACCGTTTACTCGCGGATTCGGGTCTGAGCATGCAAAAGCCCCTTATTCCCTGGTAGAATCAAAATTCTCTGTCTGTACCGGGAAAGGGGCTCTATTTTTGCCGCACAATAAGAATAGCACGACTGGGGAAATGCGGTCAAGCGCGGCCGCCGGGCGGGCGGCGGAACCGGCTGCCGGCCGGGCTGGCGACCGGGCTGGCGAGCGCGCTGCCGTGCGGGGCAGCGGGCGGGCTGGCGGGCTGGCCGCCGAGATCGCGCGCGAGCAGGCGTACGTGTCGGTGCTCTACGAGCGGCTGGACGCACTACGGGCCGCGACGGCCGGCCGTCTGGCCGCGGTGGGGCTTGACCCTACGGCGGAGAACGAGCAGGCGTGGTCCGAGCGCGACTCGCTGGCGGGGTTCTACACCGCCCGGGGCGCTGAACTGGAGGCGGCCGAGCGCCACCTGTGCTTCGGCCGGCTGGACCTCGACGACGGCGAGCGCCTGTACGTCGGCCGCCTTGGCCTGCGCAGCGCCGACCACGACCTGCTGCTAATCGACTGGCGCGCCCCGGCCGCGGAGCCCTTCTACCGGGCCACGCCGCTGCAGCGTTACGGGGTCACCCGCCGCCGCCACCTGCGGACCGCCGGCAGGACGGTCACCGGCCTCGACGATGACGTGCTCGACCTGGACGCCGTCGGCAGGACCCGGCTGGCCGGCAGGACCCGGCTGGCCGGAGAGGCCGCGCTGCTGGCGTCGCTGCGGCGCGGCCGGAGCGGGCGGATGGGCGACATCGTCGCGACCATCCAGGCCGACCAGGACCGCATCATCCGCGACGACCTCCGGGGAATCCTCGTGGTCGAGGGCGGCCCGGGGACCGGCAAGACCGTCGTCGCCCTGCACCGGGTCGCTTACCTGCTCTACACCTACCGCCGGCAGCTTGCCCGGCGCGGAATCCTGGTCATCGGCCCGAACGCCACCTTCCTGCGGTACATCGACCAGGTCCTGCCCTCGCTCGGCGAGAACGACGTCGTGCTCGCGACGATCGGCTCGCTGTACCCGGGCATCGACGCCCGGGCGCCCGAGACGCCGCGGGCCGCGCTGGTCAAGGGCGACGCCAGGATGGCCGGGGTCCTCGCGAGGGCCGTGGCCGGGCTGCCGCAGGTGCCTGACAGGCCAGTCGAGATCACCGTCGACGGCACCGCCTACAAGCTGGAGCCCGGCGCCTGCCGGCAGGCTCGCGATCGCGCGCGGCGCTTCCGTGACCCGGCCACCCGCGCGCCGTTGCCGCACAACGCGGCCCGCAGGAAGTTCGTCTCCTTCATGCTCGAGGAACTTGTCCGGCAGGCGGCGGAGCTTGGCGGCCAGCACGCTCTGACGCCCGAGGATGAGCAGGACCTGCGTGCCGACCTCGCCGCCGAGCCGGCCGTCCGCCGGGCGCTGGACATGCTGTGGCCCGAGTTCACGCCGGAGCGGCTGCTCGCGCTGCTGTACGCCGAGCCGCAGCGGCTCGACCTGCCTGAGGATGAGCGCGCCGCGCTGTTCCGGCCCGCGCGCCCGGACCGCGCGGACCGCGAGGACCCGGAGGACCCGGAGGACCCGGAGGATGCATGGACCGTCGCCGACGTGCCGCTCCTGGACGAGCTTGCCGGGCTGCTCGGCAGCACCAGCGCGGCCGAGCGCTCGGCGCGACGGCAGCGTGCCCGGCAGCGGGCCGAGAGCGCCGCCGAAGCCGCCTACGCCGCGGCCGTCGTGGAGGAGCTCCGCGAGGCCGGCGCCATCGCCCTGCCCCCGGACGAGGCCGAGACGTTCGCGGGCTGGGTCGCCGGCCGCCAGGCCGACGACGGCCCGCGCGGCTCACTGGCCGAGAGGGCCATGGCTGACGACCAGTGGTCTTACGGTCACGTGGTCGTGGACGAGGCCCAGGAGCTGTCCGCGATGGCCTGGCGGATGCTGGTCCGGCGGTGCCCGTCCCGCTCGATGACCGTCGTCGGCGACCTGAACCAGGCCGGCGCCGCCGGCAGCGCCCGCTCCTGGGCGCAGGTGCTCGACCCGGTGGCGGCAGGCCGCTGGCGGATCGCGCGGCTCACGGTGAACTACCGCACCCCGACGGCCGTGATGGCACTGGCCGCCACGCTCCTGCCGCCGGGTGAATCGCCTCCGGAGTCGGTGCGCGACTCAGGCGAGCCGCCCTGGCTCGCCCCCGAGCGCAGCGGCCTTTCCGGGCTCGTCAGCCGCGAGGCCAGGCTGGTCCGCCGCGAGGCCGGGCTCACCGGTGAGGGCCGGGTGGCCGTGATCGCTCCCGACGACCGGGCCGCCGAGACGGCCGCCGCACTCGGCGTCAGCCCCCGGCCTGACCTGGGCGCGCCGGTGACCGTGCTCACCCCGGCCCTGGCCAGGGGGCTTGAGTTCGACTCGGTGGTGGTCATCGACCCGGCCGGGATCGAGCGGGCCTCGCCGCGCGGCCGGGCCGACCTCTACGTGGCGCTGACCCGGACCACCCGGCGGCTCGGGCTCGTCGTCCCCGGTGACGTGCCCGCCGGGTTCCCGGCAGAGGCACTGGGCCTGGCGCTGTCAGCCCCGGCGGAGGCTGGCGCAGGAATGCCCGGGCCGGCACGCGGGTTAGCCGGGCATGAGCGTGTTCACCGACGAGGAGCTTGAGTACCTGGCAGGGCAGCGGCTTGGCCGGATCGCGACCGTCGGCAGCAACGGGCAGCCGCACGTGGTTCCCACGTCATTCCGCTACAACTCCGACCACGATGCCATCGACGTGGGCGGCATGCGGATGAGCCAGACCAAGAAGCTCCGGGATGTGCAGCGCACCGGAAGGGCGAGCATCGTGGTCGATGACGTCCTCCCGCCGTGGCAGCCGCGGATGATCGAGATCCGCGGGACCGCGGTCGTGGTCCCGACTGGCGGGAAGGCATTCGGCGAGCGGTTCGAGGACACGATCGTCCGCATCACCCCGGCGCGGATCATCTCGCTCGGCATCAACTCCGGCGGCCCGGGACCCAGCGCCAGGTCGGTCACCAGGGCTGGCTGATCGACAGGTCGGTCCCCTGGCTGGCTGATCGACAGGCCGGTCGCGGCTGGCTGATCACGGGGTCGGCTGCCCCTGCTGGCTGATCACCAGCGCCTTACCGGGGCAGGTAGCAGACCTCGATGCCGGCGGGGGAGGGGCGCAGCCGCCGGATCCACGTCCCGGGGATGGTGATCATGCGATTCGGGACCAGCCGCGGCCGCCACCTCCGGTACACCTCCCGGCTGCCCTGCCTGACCACGAGGTGCCCCGGCCCGGCCGGCGCGGCGGCGCGGAGCGTGAAGCCGCCCCTGGGGGGCGGGTCGCCGGGCCTGACGACCTGCGGGACGACCCAGGCAAGCGGCGGCACCGCGCGCAGCCGGAGGCCGGCGTCCCCTGGCGGCGTCCCGGAGCCCGGCCCTGGCACCAGGCCCGGGTCCGCTGGCCAGGCGCCGGAGGCGAGCCACCGCTCGATGGCGGCGCTGGCGGACCTGGACCGGATCGCGGCGAGATCGGCCGGGTCGGCGGGGTGTATCAGGTTGCCGGCCGCGAACACCCCGGGCCGGGAGGTCCGCAGGGCGGTGTCTACCACCGGGCCCCTGGTGGCCGGGTCCATCTCCAGGCCCGCCAGGCGGGCCAGTTCGTGGTCGGGTACCCAGTCGCCGGTGAACACAACGGTGTCGCAGGCAAGCCGCCGGGTAGCGCCGCTGCTCACCTCGGTGAGGGTCACGGCGGTCACGCGCCGGTGCCCCTCGATCCCGCTCAGCCGGGTTCCGGTCAGCACCGGCACCCGGCGCAGGCCCGCGGTCGCCAGCCGCAGTGACGCGAACGTCTGGACGGCCGGCCACTCGGTGACGACCGCCGCCACCTGCGTGCCGGACGACGCCAGCGTCTGGAGCACGGAGAACGCGATGTGCTCCGCGCCCACGATGACCGCCCGCCGTCCGACGCGCTCGTCCCGGAAGTGCACGAACTGCTGCACGGCACCGCTGGTGAACACGCCGGCGGGCCTGCTGCCGGGCACCAGCCGGGCCGGGCGCGGGCGCTCCCGGCAGCCGGTCGCCAGGAGCACGGCCCTGGCCTCGATGACCGAGCGTCCCTCCCGGCTGGTCACCGCCACCCCGGCCGGGCCCGCCCACTCTGTCACCATCGCCCCGGTGCGGACCGTGGCCCCGGCGGCGGCCGCCGCGGCGGCCAGCCGTGCCGCGTAGGCAGGGCCGGAATACAGGCGGTGCAGGTCCCTCGTCCCGAACCCGGTGTGCTGGCAGTGCCGGGGAACCCCGCCCGCGGCCGGCTCGCGGTCCAGCACCAGCACCTGCCGGTCGGCCCGCGCCAGGTCCCGGGCCACCGTGAGCCCGGCGGGCCCGGCGCCGATGACCAGCAGGTCGGTCACCTCGGCGGTCATCATCCCTCCTCGTCCAGCCCGAGGAGCCGCGCGGTGGACTGGCCGGTCGCCTCGGCCAGCAGGGCGGTGACCCGGGCCGAGCAGTAGAAGCCCTGGCAGCGGCCGAGCATGGCCCGGGTCCGGCGGCGCAGCCCGTCCAGCGTCCGCGCGGGGATCGGCGCGCTGGCCGCCGCCACGATCTCCGCCCTGGTGACCCGCTCGCAGAAGCAGACGATCTCGCCGCAGGAGGGGTTGGCGGCGATCGCGGCCTCATCCCGGTAGGGGCGGCCGTGGGCCTCGCCGATCGGCGGCATGCGCACGGCGGGCCGCGGCGGCCCGGGCCTCAGCTTCAGCCCGGCGTCCGCGAGCAGGTCGAGCACGTGGGCGGCGATGCCGAGGCACGCCGACAGCCCCGTCGAGCGGATTCCGCCCACGGCCACGTAACGCTGCTCCGGGTGGCAGCTGATCTGGTAGTCCGGCTGCCCGGTGGCGGCCCGCAGGCCGGCGTAGCAGGCCGTCACCTCCTCCCCGGCCAGGCCGGGGACGATGCGCTGGCCCTTCTCCAGCAGCGAGGCCAGCCCGGCGGCCGTGGTCTGGGTGGCGGTCGTGTCGCCGACGTCCTCCGCGGTCGGCCCGACCAGGACGTTGCCGAACACGGTCGGCGCGACCAGCACGCCCTTGGTCCGCGACGTGGGGACCGGCAGGATGACCCGGGATATGAGGCGGCGGGCGAGCTTGTCGAAGACGACCAGCTCGCCCCGGCGGGGCGTGATCGTGAAGGAGTGATGCCCGAGGAGGCTGTCTATCGTGTCAGAACGCAATCCCGCGGCGTTGATCACCCAGCGAGTGCTGATCGTCTGGGCGGGAGTCGTCACCAGGTGCCGGTCGCCGTCGGAGCGGATCCCGGTCACCGGTGAGCCCAGCAGCAGCCTGACCCCGCCGGCCAGCGCGTCGGCGGCCAGGGCGAGCGGCGTGGTGAACGGGCACAGGATCCCCTCGTCGGGGATCAGCAGGCCGCCCCTGACGCCGGGGCCCAGGTTGGGTTCCGCGGCGTAGACCTGGGCGGCGGTGAGCGGGCGGATGGCGGTGTAGCCATTGGCCCGCGCCCTCGCCGCGACATCATCGAGCCCCGCGAGCTGCGCCTCGTCCCAGGCGACCAGCAGCGCCCCGGTCGTCTCGAGCGGTATGCCGGCCTCCGCCGCGAAGTCCGACAGCAGCGGGAAGCCGCGGGCGAGCAGCGAGGCCTCCAGCGTCCCCGGCCTGGCGTCGAACCCGGTGTGGCGGATCGCCGTGTTCGCCTTGCTGGTGCCGGTGCCGACGTCGTCGGCGGCCTCGATCAGCACGCAGCGCAGCTCGTAGCGGGACAGCTCACGGGCGATGGCCGCCCCGACCACGCCGGCGCCGATAACGGCCGCGTCATAGCCGTCCTCAGCCACCGGCGCCCCTCAGCACGGCCTCAACGGCGGCGTCCCAGCGGGCACGGCGGCCGGCTGCCTCATCGGCGCTGCACCGCGGCGCGACGGTGACGGCGGGCGCGGCGCCAGGGAACGAGGCGGCCTCGGCGGGACCGGTGACCCAGCCCAGGCCGAGCCGGGCGAGGGCGGCGACGCCCAGCGCGGTGGCGTGCGGGGTGGAGTACACCTCGACCGGCACCTGGAGCAGGTCCGCCTGAGCCTGCATGAGCGCGCGGGACCGGGTGAGGCCCCCGTCGGCGCGCAGCCGGGTCAGCGGGCGGCCGAGGTCGGCCGCCACCGCGGAGGCGAGAGCGGCGACGCTGGCGGCGATGCCCTCGACCACGGCGCGGACGACAGCAGCGCGGTCGCTGTCCAGGCCGAGCCCGGCGAGGGCACCCCTGGCGGACGGCGCCCAGTAGGGGGCCGCCAGGCCGGCGAGGGCCGGGACGAACGTCTCCGGCCCGGCCGGCCGCCCGGCGGCGCAGGAGTCAAGGCCGGCCGGGCCGTCGATGACGCCGAGCCGCGCCAGCCAGTCCACCGCCGACCCGACGGCGTACACCTGGCCGTCGAGGCAGTAGCTGACCTCGCCGCCGATCCGCCACGCCACGCTGCTGACCAGGCCGGCGCCCGACCTGACCGCAGCCTTGCCGGTGCTGGCGAGCAGGAACGCGCCGGTGCCGTAGGTGCACTTGGCCTCACCGGGCCGGTGACACCCCTGCGCGAACAGTGCCGCCTGCTGGTCGACGGCGGCCCCGGCGACCGGAATCTCGGTCCCGAGCAGCGTCGTCGTGCCGAGCACGCCCGCGCAGTCGGCGATCTCCGGCAGGTCCGCCTCGCCGATGCCGAACAGTGCCGTCATGGCCGGTGACCACGCGCAGGCATCGAGGTCGAGCAGCGCGGTCCGGCTCGCGGTCGCCGCGTCGGTGACGAACCGCCCGGTCAGCCTGTGCAGCAGCCAGGCATCGGTAGTGGTGACCACGCCACCCGTGACGCCCTGCTCGCGCAGCCAGGTCATCTTCGGGGCGGCGAAGTAGCTGTCCAGGCGCAGCCCGGTGACCTGCGCCACGGTGTCCTCGCTGGCGCGCAGCCGGTCACAGACCGTCTCGGCCCTGCGGTCCTGCCAGACGATCGCGGCCGAGAGCGGCTCCCCGGTGCGCCGGTCCCAGGCCAGCACGGTCTCGCCCTGGTTGGCCAGGGCCACGGCGTCCACCCCGCCTCCGGCGGCGACCGCCCCGCGGGCCGCCGTGCACACCGACTCCCACAGTTCCGCCGGGTCCTGCTCGACGCCGCCGCCTGGGACGGCACGCGAGCGGACGGGAACCTCGGACACCGCCCCGACCGTGCCATCCGCGCCGACCACCACTGCCTTGGTGCTGCTCGTCCCCTGGTCGATGGCGAGAACCGAGCCAGCCCTCACGGGTTCACTCCCGGGCACCCCGGGATGCCGCGGCGGCCTGGTCCGGGCTTGCCCCGGTGCCTGGCATCGTCAGCGATCGCCCGCGCAGCAGCATCCAGCCCAGGTAGAGCAGGCCGATCGCGAGCATGACCACGATGTACAGCCATGGCTTGTGGAACGAGGCGTCCCGGAAGATCGACAGCTCGAAGATCAGCCAGGCAAGCGCGATGACGATCACCACCGGCTCCCACCGGCCGAGGCGGAAGCCCCGGGCGGCCGGCAGCCGGCGACGGGCGGCGACGTACAGGATGACAGTCACCAGGTAGAGCAGGCAGGGCATCAGCGTGGCCGCGCTGAATAGCTGGAACAGCGCGTTCGTGGACTGAGCGAAGATCGCGAGCACGATCTCGATGACGACCCCGACCGCCACGGTCGCGAGCAGCGGGGTCCCCAGCCGCGGCTGCACCTTCCGCAGCGCCTGGTAGCCGGGGAACCGCTCGTCCCGGCTCATCGCCCACACCAGCCGGGTGGTAGAGACGAAGATGACCATGCCGCAGGCGAAGATCGAGTAGGCGACGATCACCAGGAAGATCTTCCCGATGACCCCGCCCAGCACGGCGACGACGATGTCGGCCACCGGAGTGCCCGACTTGGCCAGCGCGCCGAAGTCGTGCCCGGCTGCCGTGATCGCGATCAGGAACGCCATGCCGATCGCCCCGGACAGCACCACGGAGGTCCACATCGCCCTCGGCACCACATGCTCTGGCTCGTGGGTTTCCTCGGCCAGGTTGGACGCGGCATCGAAGCCGACGATCGTGAACGCGCCGAGCAGGAACCCCAGCAGCCACGGGCTCGCATGGCCCCAGGTGCCGTAGGAGAAGTAGCTCGGGTCGGCGGCGAACGCGCCCTTGGAGAACAGGCTCGATCCCGTCAGCAGGCCGCGTGCCGCGCCGACGATCAGCAGCAGCACGGTCAGCCCGACGATGCCGACGATCTCGGTACCGACGGCGATGTTGTTCACGTGCTTGGTCAGCACGGTGGAGACCGCGATGACCAGCGCCTGCAGCACCACGACCAGCGCGGTAACCAGCCAGGTGTTGGCGGTGGTCGCGGCGTACCCGAACAGCGAGGGGAACACGGTCGAGGCGACCGCGTAGTCAACCGCGACGACGTCGACCACCAGGAACGCGAACATGAACCAGCCCAGGATCCACCCGAACGTCGGGCTGGCCAGCCGCGATGTCCACTGATAGGAGTAGCCCGCCAGCGGTATGCGGCTGGCGAGCAGGCCGAAGACCAGCGAGACCGCGGTGACGCCGATGGCGACGAGCGGCCAGGTCCAGATCCCGAGCGGTCCCGAGGTGAGCAGCACCGAGCCGTAGGTGGTGAAGATGCCCGTCGTGATCGAGATGAACGAGAAGCCGATCGCGAACGAGGCAAAGCGGCGCAGCGTGCGGGCGAACTCCTGGTGATACCCGAAGCTGGCGACCGATGTCGGTTCCTTCTGGTCTGTGGTCATCGTGCTTCCCTCCCGTGACTGGCGGGATCGGCGTGCTGGGCGGAGCGGGCGGGATGTACAGGGCGGGCGGGATCGGCGTGCTGGGCGTAGCGGGCGGGATGTACGGGGCGGCCGGGATTGCCGTGCTGGGCCGAGCGGGCAGGACGAGCGGGGCGGGCGGGATCGTCGGGCAGCGGCGCGACGAGCACGTCCACTCCGGCCTGCTCGATCTCACGGACGATCGCCGGGTCCGCGCCGGAGTCGGTGATGATCGCGGTCAGCGCGTCCAGCGGGCAGACCTGGCCGACCGCGATGTGGCCGATCTTGGAGGAGTCGGCCAGCACGTAGCGCTCGCGCGACCGTTCCATCAGAGTCTGGCGAACGGCGATCTCGTCGAGGTGATAGTCGGTCAGCCCGGCCGCGGGATGCACGCCGCCCGAGCCGAGGAACACCCGGTCGGCGAAGTACTTCGAGAAGAACGCCTCGGCGGCGGGGCCGGAGCAGGCCAGGTCACCGGGGCGGACCCGGCCTCCGCTGACGATGACCTCGATGCCGCCGCGGCCAGCGAGCTCCTGCGCGACCAGCAGCGAGCAGGTCAGCACCCGTCCGGTGTAGGAGGCCGGCAGTGCCCTGGCGACCTCGGCGACCGACGTGCCGACGTCGAAGATCAGCGTGTCGCCGGGGCTGGCCAGCGAGGCGGCCAGCCGCGCCATGGCCTGCTTGCGGGCCAGCCCCTCGACCTGCCGCTGCTCGTAGGGCGGCTCGAAGGCGCGGGAGACCGGCCGCACCGCGCCGCCGTAGACCCGCCGGGCCAGGCCCTGCTCCTCCAGCGACACCAGGTCCCGGCGGATGGTCTCCGGGGACACGCCGAAGCGGCGGGCGAGGTCCTCGGCCCGCACGGCGTCCCGGGCGTCCAGTTCTGCGACGATCCGCAGCCGGCGCTCCTCCGGCAGGCTGCCCTCGTCGCCCTGGCCGCGAGGGTCCCCGGAGCCCTGCCCGCCCGGCCCGTCTTGCCCGCTCGGCGTGTCCTGCCCGCTGGGCCCGCCCGGCCTGTCCTGCTCTTCCGGCCCGCCCGGCCTGCCCTGCCCGCCCTGAGACCCCTGCCCGGGCCGAGTGCCGTGGCCGCCCCGGAGACCTCGGTCCTCGTGTGGCTTTGCGAGGGATTCCATGTGGAAAAGCTAGGACTTGCGAGGAGTCCTGTCAACGGAGCGGATGCGTCAGGCGCCCGGTCAGCCCGGTAGGTCCGCCGTAGCGGTCACCCGGCGCAGCGCGGCGGCCAGGCCTTCCGGCTCGAAACGCGGCAGCGCGGCGGCGACGTACCCGTCCGGGCGGATGACCAGGACGGCCGGGCCGAGCGCGGCCCGCATGGCCCCGGACCGGTCCACCTGATCCAGCGCGTAGCTGGTCACCGGCGCGCGCACCGACTGGCGGGCGAGCGCCTGTGCCGCGTCCGCATCCGCGGCCGTTGCCGCCAGGATGACCAGGCCGCTGCCGAGCAGTCGGCGCAGGCGGGCGGCCCTGCCGTCGGCAAGGAACGGAGCATCGGGGCACAGAGTGCCGGGCAGCGGCGGGCCGGCAGGCAGGTCCAGACCAGGGGCGCTCCGGCTGGCGGGCAGGTCCAGACCGGGGGCGCTCCGGCCGGCGGGCAGGTCCGGACCGGGGGCGCCCCGGCCGCCGGGCGCGGCGGTCCCATCCCGCCCGGGAGCGGCGCCGGGAGCCTCCCCGGCCAGCGGCGTGGTGAGCGGGCTGGCGGCATAGCAGAACGGCTCGGCGAGCTTGCCCGAGTCGATCTGAGCCCGGGCCGCCGGGTCGGTGAGCGCGCGGTCCAGGACATCGCGCCGGCGGGCGGCATCGGCCGGCGTCTGCGGGACGAGGAATCGCATGGTGGCCGTCGTCACCCGGAGGTTGTCCAGCGCCGCCGGCCTGCGTTCTTCCTCATAGGTGTCCAGCAGCGCGGGCGGCGACCAGCCGCGGACGGCGAACGCCAGCTTCCAGGCCAGGTTCTCGGCGTCGGCGATGCCGGAGTTGAGCCCGCGGGCGCCGAACGGGGCGAACAGGTGAGCGGCGTCCCCGGCCAGGAACACCCGGCCGGCGCGGAACGCGTCCGCGACCCGCTGATGGAACCGGTACACGCTGGCCCACACGATCTCGTACAGGATGCTCCCGGTGACCTGCCGGATCCGCGCGTCGAGCGCAACCGAGGACCGCTCGGCGTCCAGGTCGAAGTCCGGCGGCACCTGCCAGTCGATCCGCCAGGTCCGGTCCGGGCAGTGGTGCACCAGGACCTGCCGGCCGGGGTTCCACTCCGGGTCGAAGTAGAACCGGCGCTCGCTGGGGAACGGCAGGTCGGCGCGGATATCGCAGATCAGGAACTGGTCGTCAAACGACTGCCCGGGGAAGCCGGTGCCAAGCAGGCGCCGGACGGCGCTGCGCGGCCCGTCGGCGCCGACCAGGTAGGAGGCGCGCAGCGTGACGCTGCCGCCCGGCGATCCGGCCCGCCCTTGCCGGAGCGCCGTCACCTCCACGCCATCGGCATCCTGGCGCAGCCCGGTCACCGTGTGCCCGTAGCGCAGCCCGACCAGGGGCTCGGCCTGCGCAAGGCCGGCCAGCAGGGCCTCGACGCGGGCCTGGGAGATGTTGATCCACGGCGGGGTCTCGCCGGGGGAGGGGTCGGGGAAGCGTACCGACAGCACCTCTTGCCCCCGGTAGTAGGTGCGCCCGGTGGTCCAGGTCACGCCCTCGGCGACGGCCTCGTCCCCGCAGCCGAGCCGGCCCATGATGTCCAGCACGTCGCGCTGGAAGCAGATCGCCCGCGACCCGGTCACCTCACGCCGGGGCTCGGCCTCCAGCACCACCGACGGCACCCCGAACCGCGCCAGCGCCAGCGCGGTCACCAGCCCCACCGGGCCGGCTCCCGCGATCAGCACCGGGTGAGCGGCCGGCCCGCGCGGGGCCCCGACGGGCGGCATCGTTCAGTCCTGAAGCTCGTCCCAGACCTCGCGGTCGCGCTGCGCGGTCCAGATACGCGGCCGCTCGATCCCCGACAGCTCATCCCACAGCCGGGAGACGTTGAACGGCATGCAGTGCTCGAAGATCGGCCAGCGCCCGTACCGGGGCGCCAGCGCCGCGTGCGCGGCCCGGAAGGCCTCCCTCAGGCTCCCGCCGCGCTGGTGCACCGCGCCGACCTCGGCCAGCATGGTCCGCAGGAAGTCGCGGGTCTGCGCGATCGCCGCCTGCGTGGCCTCCGCGCCCCTGGCGACCGCGCCGCGCCCGCCGACCAGCGCCTCCGCGCGAAGCGCCGCCACGGCGTCCAGCGTCCCCGACGCCCACTCGCGGTGGAAGGCGTCCCCGGTGTACAGCGCGGCCTGCGCCTCCACCAGGTCCCCGGCGAACAGCACCCGCTGCCGGGGCAGCCAGGCCACGATGTCGCCCTCGGTGTGCCCCCGCCCGCAGTAGGCCAGCACCAGGTCCCCGCGCCCGCCGCCGAGGTCGATCGTCAGCCTGTCGCTGAACGTCACCGTCGGCCAGGTCAGCCCCGGGATCGAGTCCGGCTCGCGGAACAGCCGCGGCATCCTGCCAAGCTCGGACTCCCAGTCCTGCCGGCCGCGCTCGGCGATCAGCGCCCTGGTCCTGTCATGCGCGATGATCGCCTGCGCGCCGAACGCCGAGGCGCCCAGCACCCGGACCGCGTGGTAGTGGGAGAGCACCAGGTAGCGGACCGGCTTGCGGGTGTGCTCGCGGAGCCTGGCCAGCCAGTCCCGCGCCGCAACCGGCGTGGCCAGCGCCTCGATGCAGACGCAGAAGTCCTCGCCCTCGATCGCGCCGACGTTCGGATCGCCCTCAGCGGTCAGCGCGTACACCCCGTCGCCGAGGACCTCCAGGGTCTGCTGCTTCTCCTCCAGGTCGGCAGAGGACGCGAACGGCTTCATCGCCCACCTCCTCCTCGCCCGGCCCTTCGGGCGGGCCTGGCGGTGGTCATCGTTACTCCTCCTCATCCTGCAACCGGGCGGGGACTTCCCGCGAGGCGGGCCGCGCTCGGATCCTGCGGGCGGAGAGCCTGCCTGCGAGGCGGCCTCGCTCGGTCCTGCGGCGCAGCGGGCCCGCCCGTCCGTTATCGTTCGGCTTGTGGACGATGAACTGCTGGTCTCCTACCAGGGTGTTTCCCCCGGCGTGCCGGTGCTCACCAGGGACCGGGCCCCGTTCGGCATCCTTGAGCACGTCCTGGAGGTACCCGAGGAAGACATCTTCGACGGGATCGTGGTCTGGACCGGCGGCGGCAGCTGGCTGGACCGCCGCATCCAGCGCGACCTGGCCAGGGGAGAAGCGTCGGCCGCCCGGGCGCTGGAACTGCTCCAGCCCCAGCATCTCCGGTTCGTGGACGCCGACAAGATAGCGGCGATCACCGCCGGCTACATCCGCTGTGACCTGGACGCGGCCGAGGCCGCGGGGCTGCCGGCGCCCGCGCACGACGCTCCGCTGTACTACGCCAACGCGATCGACCAGGCCCGGTCCCCGGGCCTGATGCACCCGAACTCCTGGATGTACGGTTCCATGTTCCGCCGGGCCCGCTGGACCCGCGGCAGCTAGCCCGCCGCAGAGCCGTCACCGGGAGCCGCCGGGCAGCGGCAGCCGCGGCCCAGCGGGGGCACGGGGGAGCCTCGCCCGTGTCCGCCGTTTGGCTGACACGGCCGTGACCGGACGGGCGACGCGCGCGCGACGTGCCGCCGGGCAGGCTGGCTGGCATGAACGTAATCAACGTGGCCAGTCCCGCCGTCCGGGTGCGCGGGCTGCGCAAGAGCTACGGCGAGGTCTCCGCGGTGGACGGGATCTCCCTGGAGATCGCCCCGGGCGAGGTGTTCGCCCTGCTCGGCCCGAACGGCGCGGGCAAGACCACCACGGTGGAGATCCTCGAGGGCTACCGCGACCGGGATAGCGGCGAGGTCAGCGTGCTGGGGACGGACCCGCAGCGGGCCGGCCGGTCCTGGCGGGCCCGGATCGGCATCGTGCTGCAGCTTGCGTCCGACGCCCCCGAGCTGACGGTCGCCGAGATGGTGACGCACTTCGCCGGGTTCTACCGCGCCCCGCGCCCGCCCGCCGAGGTGATCGACCTGGTCGGGCTGACCGGCAAGTCCCGGGCGCGGATTCACTCGCTCTCCGGCGGCCAGCTTCGCCGCCTCGACGTGGCGCTCGGCCTGGTCGGCAACCCGGAGCTGCTGTTCCTGGACGAGCCGACGACCGGGTTCGACCCGGAGGCCAGGCGCGCGTTCTGGGAGGTGATCCGCGCCCTGTCGGGCAGCGGCGTCACGGTACTGCTCACCACCCACTACCTGGACGAGGCCGCGGCGCTGGCCTCGCGGGTCGCGGTGATCCGCGACGGCGCGATCGTGGCCGAGGGCGCCCCGGCCGAGCTGGGCGGCAGCAGAGCTGGCGAGGCGATCGTGAGCTGGCAGGACCGCGACGGCCGCCGGTCGGAGCGGACCAGCGAGCCGACCCGGGTGGTGCAGCGGCTCGCCGCCAGCTACGGCGGCGAGGTCCCCGGGCTGGCCGTGAACCGGCCCACCCTGGAAGACATCTACCTGGAGCTGATCGGAGGCCAGCAGTGACCGCGGCGACAAGCGAGCATGAGTCCATTCAGGCACCGCCGGACGGGCGCGGCCTGCCCGGCGTGTGGAGCGTCAGCCTGTCCCGCGGCGCGGTCGAGCTGAAGTCGTTCTTCCGCGAGCGGCAGGCCGTGGTGTTCATCTTCGCCATGCCCGCCGTCATGCTGGTGCTGCTCGGCACGATCTTCGGCCGCCAGCACGCCGGCGCCGGAGTCACCATCGGCGACCTCTACGTGGCGGGCCTGATCGGCGGCGGCGTGATGGCGACCAGCTACCAGAACCTGGGCATGTCGATCGCGTTCGAGCGGGAGCGGCTGACGCTCAAGCGGCTGCGCGGCACGCCGATGCCGCCGGCCGCCTATTTCGGCGGCAAGATCATCCAGGTGCTGGTGGCCGCGGTAGCCGAGGTCGTGATCCTGCTGGCCGTCGGCGTGGTGTTCTACCACCTGCATCTGCCGACCTCGGCCGGGGCGTGGTGGACGTTCGCGTGGGTGTTCACGCTCGGCGTGGCCGCCTGCTCGCTGCTCGGCATCGCGGCGAGCAGCGTGCCGCGCTCGGCGGCGCGCAACGGGGTGGCGGTGATCACCCTGCCGTTCCTGGTGCTGCAGTTCATCTCCGGGGTCTACGTCCCGTTCACGCTGGTGCCGCCGTGGCTGCGGGACATCGCGTCGGTGTTCCCGCTGGAGTGGATGTGCCGCGGCATGCGCTCGGTCTTCGTGCCCCAGGCCGTCGTGCTGGAGCCGGGGCATTCCTGGCAGCACGCCCAGACCGCGCTGGTGCTGGGGGCCTGGATCGTCGCAGGATTGATACTGTGCCTGAGCACATTCCGCTGGCAGAACCGGCGGGACGGATGAGCCAGCAGGAGGCTGCCCCTCAGCAGGCCTGCCTGCAGGACCGGGGGAACGCCTGGGAGCTCGGCAACCTCCGCTGGCAGGTGTTCTACCTGGTCGTGTACGCCGCGGTGCTGGGGATCGTGCTGGTCTCCACGCCAGGGTCGACGGCGGTGGCCGCCGGGGCGGTGGCCGCGATGATCCCCTGGTACCTGGTGGTCTGCTGGCCGCTGTGGACGGGCCGGGAGATGAGCCGTATACGGACGGCCATCTACGTGGCCGGGCTGTTCGCGCTGTTCGCCACCGCTCAGTCGCAGAACCCCGAGGTGTGGTTCCTGGTGTTCGCGATCGCGCCGCAGCTCTTCAGGCTCCTCGAGACCCGCCCGGCACTGATCCTCGGCGTTGCGCTGAACTTCATCGCCGCCGCCCTGCTCGTGGCCCGGGATCACTCCTGGGCCACCGCGGTCACCGCGTTCGGCATCGCCGCGGCCGGCGGCGGCTTCTCCCTCGTCTACAGCGCCTGGGTGTCCCGGATAATCGAGCAGAGCGCGGAGCGCGCGGCCATCATCGACCAGCTAGAGGCGGCCAGGGCGGAGCTGGCCGCCGCCCAGCACGAGGCCGGGCGGCTGGCCGAGCGGCAGCGGCTCGCCGCCGACATCCACGACACCCTGGCGCAGGGCTTCACCAGCATCCTCATGCTGATCCAGGCCGCGCAGGCGGAACTGGGCGGCGGGCATCGGCAGGCCATGCGGCAGCTCGAGCTGGCGGCCCAGACCGCCAGGGAGAACCTGGCCGAGGCGCGGACGCTAGTCGCCGACCTGGCCCCCGCCCAGCTCGACGGCGGCACGCTGGCCGATGCGCTGCGCCGGCTGGTGGAGGCCCCTGACCTCGCCGCCAGCTTCGACCTGGACGGCACGCCACGGAAGCTGCCGGTGGCCACCGAGGTCGTGCTGCTGCGGGTCTGCCAGGAGGCGCTCGCCAACGTGCGCAAGCACGCCCGGGCCGCAACGGCCACCGTGCGGCTGGGCTACCAGGCCGGCGCCGTGCGGCTGGAAGTGAGCGACGACGGCGCCGGGTTCGACCCGTGCGAGGTGAGCGGCGGCTACGGGCTGCGCGGCATGCGGGCCCGGGTCGGCGAGGCGGGCGGCACCCTCACGGTCACCAGCTCGCCGGGCGCGGGCACCCGGGTCAGCGCGACGGTGCCGGCGTGATCCGGGTCGTGCTGGCGGACGACCACCCGGTCGTCCGGGAGGGCCTGCGCGGGATGCTCACGGCCGAGCCCGACATCGAGGTGGTCGGCGAGGCCGCATCCGGGCCCGAGGCGGTCGCCCTGGCGGCGAGGCTGCGCCCGGACGTGATCCTCATGGACCTGCGCATGCCGGGCGGAGACGGGGTGGAGGCCACCCGGCAGCTTGCCGGAAGCACCGTGGTCGTGCTCACCACCTATGACTCCGACGCCGACATCCTCCGCGCCGTCGAGGCAGGCGCGGCCGGCTACCTGCTGAAAGACACCCCGCGGGCGGTACTGACCGACCGGGTGCGGGCGGCGGCCAGGGGCGAGACCGTGCTCGCCCCCGAGGTGGCCGGCCGCCTGCTCGGCCGCATGCGCGGCGAGCCCGCTCGCGGGGAGCAGCTTTCGGCCCGCGAGACCGAGGTCCTCGCGCTGGTCGCGCGCGGCCTGACCAACGCGCAGATCGGCCGCCGGCTGTACGTCAGCGAGGCGACGGTCAAGACCCACCTGCTGCGCGCCAGCGCCAAGCTCGGCGTCTCCGGCCGGACGGCCGCGGTGACCAGGGCCATCGAGACCGGGGCGCTTCCGGCGCCCGGCCCGGCGGGCCCGGCTGGCCCGGCTGGCCCGGCGGGCCCGGCTGGCCCGGCCCCGTGACGGCTGCTGTCCGGCCGCACCCGCCCGGGCCCGGCGGCTGGACCGGCGTCTGCCGCGGGGTCTAGCCCGGGGCCGGCAGGTCACCAGGGCGCAGCCGGAACTGCTGCAGCCGCAGGCCGTGGTACTTCTCGGTCTCGCCGACCCACTGCATGCCCATCCGGCGCACCATCGCGTCAGCGCGGGCATTGGCCGGCCGGACCAGCGCGATGACCTGCTCGATTCCCTGCTGGAAGGCCCATCGGGCAAGCGCCAGCCCGGCCTCGCTGGCGTAGCCGCGGCCCCATTCCCGCCGCCGGAGCTGCCAGCCGATCTCGAACTCCTCGTCGGGCGCCAGCGGCAGCAGGCTCGCGCCGCCGACGACTTCCCCGCTCTCACGGCGCTCGATCGCCCACCGCCCGGCCGGCGTGATCATCCGCGTCTGCTCGTCGGCCCACCGTGCCAGCACCGCGCGCATTGCCGCCAGGTCCGGGATCATGCTCATCTCCGGCGCCAGCCACCTGGCGACCTCGGCATCGCCGTAGCAGCCAAGCGCCGCCTCCGCGTCGTCGGGCTCCCACCCGCGCAGCACGAGGCGGTCGGTGGTCAGCCGGGGAGTCACGAGCCTCACGATAGCCAGCGCTCGCGTGTCACGACACCGGCGGCGGGTTCCCGGCGGCGCTCGCGGCGAGCGCGCCGTCCCACCCGCAGGCGGCGCAGGCGTGCTGGAAAGCGGCGCGGGCGAAGTCCAGGGCCGTGCCGCGCGGGTCCGGGCTGGCCCGCACGTCGTCCCAGTCCAGCAGGTACTCGCCGAGGCCGGCATCCCACCGGGCACCGGGTACCGGCAGGCTCGCGCCCGCGAAGCTCTCCGGCGCCGGATGCGCGTAGGCGTAGAAGGCGGCGCGGTCATGCCGGCCGTCACCGGGCCACCAGCCGACCGCGACCTCCTCGGCGTCCATCGCATTGCGCATGATGAAGTCCCGGGACGGCGGCTTCGCAGGCGCCCCCGAGAACAGGCTCACCGCCAGGTCGAAGGAGCCCCACCAGGCGTTCACCGGCGTGGACCGGCCGCGGAACGGCGCCCGGTAGGCAGCCAGCACCAGCGCGGCCTGGGTAGCGGCCGCAAAGTACGCGGAGACCTCGGCGGGGTCGTAACGGGCATGCTCCTCGTCGGCGTCCAGCGGCACGCTCCAGCCGACCTCCTGCGGCGCCGGGTCGATCTCCACCGGGCCGCCCGCTGCCCGGGCCGCGCCCAGCACCGCCCGGGTGACCTCGCCGACCGGGCGGTCGGGGGTGAGCGGCACCCGCTCGGCGAACCCGGCACTGTGCTCCACCACCGCCTCGTGCACCCGCAGGTCCAGTGCCACGGTCAGCGAGCCCGAGCCGTCCGGGGCGGGCAGCGGCGCTGTCTCCCATCCCCGCGCGGTCAGCCGCAGCGCCGCGTGCTGAAGCTGCGGCTCCGGCGGGGCCAGCGCGGCGGCCAGCTTGCCGAGCACCTGCGTGTGCGCGTGCAGCGTGTCGCAGGTTGCTGACCAGTCCTTGTACGACACCGCGGGCCACTCCTGGGACATGCTGGCACGGTATCTCGGCTGGCAGCAGGCGGCTCGGCCGCCCCCGGCGGGAGGCGCCAGGCGGGTGGCACCAGGCGGGTGGCACGCTGCGGGTGGCACCCTGCGGGCGGTGCCCTGCGGGCGGGGCCCTGCGGGCCGGTCTCACCTGCCGGGACGGCGGCGGGCAGGCTCCCGGCCCGCAGGCTGGCCCGGCCGCGGGCGGGCCGGAGCGGCCGGAACCCGGCGGAGCCGGGACTTGCCCGGACGCAGGCGCACCGGCTTGCCGTGATGCACGACCGTCAACGGCCCGCCGTCCGACAGCTCATATCGTGCCGCGCCCCTGGTGACCTCGACGCGCAGCCGCCCGCCCCGGATCAGCACCGTGAATGCCAGCCTTGTCAGGCCCTCGGGGAGCCGGGGTGCGAAGCTGACGTCGCCCTCGCGGAAGCGCAGCCCGCCGAATCCGGCGACAAGCGCGAGCCAGGTGCCGGCCAGCGAGGCCATGTGCAGGCCGTCCCGGGTATTGCTCTCCAGGTCGTGCAGGTCCATGAGCGCCGCCTCGCCGAGGTAGTCGTAGGCCAGGCCAAGCTGCCCCACCTCTGCGGCGATGACCGCCTGGGTGCACGCGGACAGGGACGAGTCGCGCACCGTGAGCCGCTCGTAATAGTCGAAGTTGCGGGCCTTCTGCTCGGCCGTGAACGACTCGGGTGACATATGCATGGCAAGCACCAGGTCAGCCTGCTTCACCACCTGCTTGCGGTACAGCTCGAAGTAGGGATAGTGCAGCATGAGCGGGTAGTTCCGGGCGGGAGTGTGCTCGAAGTCCCAGACCTGGTGCCTGGTGAACCCGTCAGCCTGGGGGTGCACGCCGAGCGCGTCGTCATACGGGATATGCATGGCATCCGCCGCCTCCCGCCAGCCGGCCGGCTCCCCGGAGCCGATTCCCAGGTCACGGGCCCGGGCCGGGTACCGCTCGGCCAGGCTGGCCGCGGCGCGCAGGTTCCGCGCGGCCATCAGGTTCGTGTAGACGTTGTCGTCGGCGATCGCGCTGTACTCGTCGGGACCGGTCACGCCGTCGACGTGAAACCGTCCCGCGGAGTCGTAACTGCCGAGGGACCGCCACAGCCGCGCGGTCTGCGTCAGCAGCTCGATTCCCTCGCGCTCGCCGAGCTCCTCGTCGCCGGTCGCCTCCAGGTATCCGACCACGGCAGCCGCGATATCGGCGTTGACGTGGAACGCGGCCATGCCCGCAGGCCAGTAGCCCGAGCACTCCTGGCCCGCGATGGTGCGCCACGGGAAGGCCGCCCCGGCCAGCCCGAGCTGCCGGGCGCGCCGCACGGCTGCCGGCAGGGTACTGTGCCGCCAGCGCAGCGCGCTGGCGGCGGCATCCGGGGCCGTGACCGTCAGCACCGGGAGCACGAACGTCTCGGTATCCCAGAATGCGTGGCCGTCGTATCCGGGCCCGGTCAGGCCCTTCGCCGGAATCGCCCGGCTCTCCGCGCGCGCTGCCGCCTGCAGCAGGTGAAACAGGGCGAACCGGACCGCCTGCTGAACCTCGGCGTCCCCGTCAACCTGCACATCCGCCCGGTCCCAGAACTCGTCCAGGTAGGCACGCTGCTCGGCCACCAGGCCGTCCCAGCCCGACTGGCGGGCACCGCTGATCGCGGCCCAGACCTGGTCGCGGACACCCTGAAGCGACCGGACGGCGGACCAGCCGTACCCGACGAACTTGACCACGCGCAGCCGCTGCCCGGGTTGCAGCACTGCGGAGGCCGTGACCAGCCCGCCGTCCTCGAAGTCGGCTGTCTCGATCTGGAGGCCCGCCGGGGCCTCGAACCGGTGGTCCATGAGCGCCCCGATGCGCAGCCTGCTGCCCGCCGTGGTGTGCACGGTAAGGACGGCGTGGTCGTGGCATGCGTGGTACTCCGGTATCAGCGGCCGGTCTGGCACCGTCCCGGCACGGGGATCACCCCTGGCGGGCGGCAGCTGCTCGTTGGCCAGCAGCTCGGACTGGACGCTGATGCGGGCCTGCCGGTCCAGCGGCTCGACCTCGTAGCTGATTGCGGCGATTGCCCGCTGGGTGAGCGACACCAGCCTGGTGGAGCGGATGCTGACCGACCCGCCGGCCGGGGATACCCACTCGGCCCGCCTGGTCAGCAGGCCGGCCCGGAAGTCCAGCACCCGCTCGTGCGAGCGCAGGGTGCCGTACCGCACGTCGAACGGCTCGTCGTCGACGAACAGCCTGATCAGCTTGCCATCGGTGACGTTGATGACGGCCTGGCCGGACTCCGGCTGCCCGTAGGCGGCCTCGGCGTAGGGCAGCGGTCGGAGCTCGAAGACCCCGTTCAGGTACGTGCCGGGCAGGTCGTGCGGCTCGCCCTCATCCAGATTGGCACGCCACCCGACGTGCCCGTTCGAGAGCGCGAACAGCGACTCGGTCTGAGCCAGGATGTCCAGGTCGAGAGCGGTCTCGCGGAGGCACCACGGCTCTACGCTGAATGCCTCGTGCCTGATCATGATCGAGCTAGCAGATCGGCGAGGTCGGCGACCACGATGTCGGCGCCGTGCTGGCGAAGCTGCGCCGCCTGACCGGCCCGGTCGACGCCGACCACGCAGCCGAACCGGCCGTCGCGGCCCGCGGCGACGCCGGCCAGCGAGTCCTCGAAGACGGCGGCCTGTGCCGGGCGGAGGCCGAGCGCGCGCGCGCCGGCCAGGAACGTGTCGGGGGCGGGCTTGCCCCGCAGGTGGTCGCGCTCGGCGGTGACCCCGTCGACCGCCGCCTCGACGAGGTCGTCGATCCCGGCTGCGCTGAGCACGTCCTGGCAGTTCGTGCTGGAGGACACGACGGCCCGGCGCAGCCCGGCCGCCCGGGCCTGGCGCAGGTAGCTCACCGAGCCCGGGTAGGCCGTCACGCCGTCATTGCGCAGGCGGCGCAGCAGGATCTCGTTCTTCAGGTTGCCGAGCCCGTGCAGGGTCGGCGCGCCCGGGGCGTCGTCCGGCTTTCCTTCTGGCAGGGTGATGCCGCGCGAGGCCAGGAACGAGCGGGTTCCCTCCTCCCTCGGCTTCCCGTCGACGTACTCGTCGTAGTCACGGACCCGGTCGAAGGGAACGAAGGGTCCGCCGTCATGCTCGGAGCGGCTCTGCAGGTAGCCGTCGAACATCTCCTTCCATGCCGCGGCGTGCACCGACGCGGTCTCCGTCAGCACGCCGTCGAGGTCGAACAGGCAGCCGCGGACATGGTCGGGCAGGCCGAGCATCGCTACCACGCGTACGCGCGGACCGGCAGCTCCTGCAGCGGCGCCCGGTCCGGGCCCGGGTCGAGGACGATGACGACGATGCCGTCGGGGTCGCTGCCCTCAACGACCGTGACGCCATCGCTGCGCCTGGTCTGCCTGTGCGCCGACCGGTCCCGCAGCACCCGCTCGCATCGGCCTACCTGATCCGGGCCATCCACGGCCCAGATCAGGTACTGCACGCCGACTGCGCCGAGGGCGTGTGCCGCACCGCCGCCCATCGAGCGGATCACGAGCTGGGCGCCCGCCTCGTCGCCGAGCAGCGCAGCGGTGGGGCTGCGTTCGACGACCGGCAGGCCCAGCAGGTCGGCATAGAAGCGCACGGACCGGTCCAGGTCCGACACGAACATGACAGCAGCGCCAAGCCGGGGACTTTCGGCCATGGCGACCTCCGCTCCGGTGACGGCCTGCCTTGTCGCAAGCCAAAAACCAGTCTCGCCCGGCCTACCCCGAGGTGGCCGCCGGTATGCACGCCCGGCGCGGGGCGCCGCGCAGCGGACCGCCGGGCAGCGGACCGCCGGGCAGCGGACCGCTGCCGCCGTTGCCGGCCCGGCCGGAGGGTCCGGGCTGCGCTCTGTCAGCGGCGGCAGATCCTTCCCCTGGCAGGCCGCCTGCCTGCCACGGCGGTTAAACCTCCGGCCACCGGGCGATGTAGGTGCTGAGGGCAGTATCGCCCAGGGGGACACGAGGAGGAAAACCGGTGCCTGGAGAGATCGTGCACATCGAGATCCCGGCGGACGACACGGCGGCGGGCCGGGAGTTCTGGGGCTCGCTGTTCGGCTGGCAGTTCCAGGCGAACCCTGGCCCGTTCGAGTATCACACCACGAGCGTCAGCGACCAGCAGGGCGCGGCGATCACGAACATGGAGCAGGGCAAGCGCGGCATGCGGCCGTACTTCGCGGTCGACGACATCAAGGCGGGCGCGGCACGCGTCGGCGAGCTAGGCGGGGAAGCTGGCGAGCCGATGCCGGTCCCGAGCATGGGCTGGTTCTCTGCGTGCAAGGACCCGCAGGGGAACGAGTTTGGGCTGTGGCAGACCGACGCATCGGCTCCGGCTCCGGGGTAGCGGGCGCTCCGCCTCCGGCGTAGCAGGCGCTCCGGCATGGCCGCGGCGCAGCAGCGGCGCAGCCCCGCCGACCCGGGCGCTGGACGCGAGGCGGCGGGGGGCGCTAGGCGCGGGGCCGTCGCGTTACTCGCCGATATCCTCGCCCCACAGGGCGGGATTCGCGCGGATGAACTCGGCCAGCATCGTCACGCACTCGGCCGAGCCGAGATCTACCACGGTGACACCGGACTCGCGCAGCCAGCCGATCCCGCCAGCGAAGTTGACCGACTCGCCGACCACCACGGTCCCGATGCGGAACTGGCGGATCAGGCCGCTGCAGTACCAGCAGGGCGCGAGCGTGGTGGCCATCGTCGCCTGCCGGTAGCCGCCAGGCTGGCGGCCCGCCCGGCGGAACGCGTCGGTCTCGCCATGCGCCGACGGGTCGCCGTCCTGCACCCGCCGGTTGTGCCCGCTGCCCAGCAGCGAGCCGTCGGCGCCGAACAGCGCCGCACCGATCGGGATGCCGCCCTCGGCCAGCCCGGCCCGTGCCTCCGCGATCGCCACGGCGAGCATCCCGTCATGCCCTGCCGCCGCCACCAGGCGATCACCGTCCGTGCTCACCTGCCTGCCCCGGTCAGCAGGGGGTCTTGCGCTGGCCGGCGGGCTTCCACCCGCGACAGGCCGGCATAGACCAGCCCGCCCACGGCGAACCCGACGTAATAGGCGATGTCACCGCCGAACAGCAGGTGCGCGGGGACCGGCCCGACGAACAGCGTGGTGTTCATGAACGGCACCGACGCGCCGAAGCCGGCGGCCAGCGCGACCAGCCCGCTCCAGCCGCTGCTCAGCATCTCGAAGCGGAGGATCCGGGAGACGTCCAGCCGGCCGCGCCGCTGCCACCAGTCGACCATCACGATCGCCGCGAACGGCGCGTCCCAGTAGCTGATGAACAGGATCAGGTTGGTGAACTTCGACGCCAGGTTCCCGGTGTTCAGCCAGAGCGTGAGGGCGAACGCAACGACGGTCACGATCACGGCCACCAGCGGCCGCAGCACCCGGACCCCGGCGGCCTGCAGTGCGAGCGAGCCGCTGTAGTCGTTCATCGCGTTGACCGCGATCGTGCCCAGGCCGATCGCGACCAGGGCCAGCGCGCCCAGCGCGCCGCCGCCCATCATGTTCCGGATCCCGCCGCTTGTCTGGTCGGTGGCCAGGCTCGCCGCAGCCAGGCCGAGGAACTCCACCCACACCGTCGCGATCGTGAGGCCGCCGAGGGTCGCCCAGAAGATCCCGGGCCGGGAGGCCGACGGTTTCATGTACCGGGTGTAGTCCGAGGCGTACGGTGCCCAGGTGATCACGAAGCTGATCGACAGCGTCACCATCAGGATGAACCCGCCCACCAGCGAGGCGCCATGGGCCGTCGCGGGCGCGGAGAAGTTCCCGATCGAGGAGATCTTGAAGGTCAGGATCACGAACATGATCCCCAGCACGACCGCCATCCATTTCTGGTAGGTGTGCAGCACCTCGTAGCCGAAGACACCGATCAGGCCCTGCAGCGCCAGGATGATCAGCAGTCCCAGCCAGAACGGGACATGCAGCAGCAGCTTCAGCGCCTGCGCGCCGAAGATGCCGTTGATCGCGTCCCAGGCGATCGTGGACAGCCACATCAGCAGGCCCGGTACCACCACGGTCCTGCCGAACGGGATCCTGGCCAGCGGTAGCTGGGCCACGCCGGTCCGCGGGCCCCAGGTGCACAGGTATGCGGCGGGCAGCGACCCGATGATGGTTCCGGCCACGATCGCGACCACGCCGAGGCCGAAGCCGACGCCCACGAAGCTCGCGGTCGCCAGGGTCCCGATGAAGAACCCGGCGACGACCAGGTTCGGCGAGAACCAGACGGTGAAGACCCGGAGCATGCCGCCGTAGCGGTGGTCCTCGGGGATCGGGGCGATCCCCCTGGTCTCCAGCGTCCGCAGGTCGTTCTCGCCGCCGGGCATGGCACCGCCGAGCCGCCCGGCGCTCTCTTCCACCGCCATCTGCGTCCTCCCGCCTGCTTGCGCATACTCCGCCGGGTGATGTGCCGGGTCAAGCCTCCGGCGCCCGGTCAGACCTCCGGCCTGGTCAGGGTCCTGGGCCGCAGCCCGAGCGACCTGACGTGCTCTGCCACCTCCCCGAGGGTGGCGATCCAGATGTCGCCCGCCTCCGCCGCCTGGGCCATCACCTCGGCGAGCGCGGCCGCCCGGGACGGCCGCCCGGACAGGAACGGGTGCCCGGTCAGCACGAAGCAGCCGCCCTCGGCGGCCATCGCGGCCAGTTCCAGGGACCACATCTCCCGCGCCTTGGCCGGGCTCTCGATCAGCCCGGCGCCGGAGACACCGGAGATATAGCAGTACTGCTCCCAGTCATCCAGGGCCCACTGCACCGGGATCTCGACGATGCTGGCAGGCGGGACGGAGCCGGCGGGAGAGGGGGCGTCGTCGGCCTCGGCGCTCAGCTCATACGGCCAGTCGGTGTCCATCAGGCTGCTGTCGTACAGGAACCCCCGCTGGTGCAGCAGCCGCGGCGAGTTCCAGGTCAGCTCCCACAGCGGCGCCCGGTAGCCGGCCGGCCGCTGCCCGGTCACCTCGGCCAGCGCGTCCAGGCCGCGGTCCAGGTAGGACGCCTCCGTGTCCTCGTCAGCTCCGGCCAGCGGCTCGTGCAGGTACCCGTGGTGGGCGATCTCATGGCCGTCGGCGGCGATCGAGCGGATCACCTCCGGGTAGCGGCACGCGGTGTAGCCGGGCACGAAGAAGGTAGCCCGCACCTCCCGCTCCCGGAGCAGCCGGAGCAGCCGCGGCACGCCGGTCAGCGGGCCGTACGCCTGATGGCTCATCACGCTCATCCGCCCCGCGGCGGCCGGCTGCACGGACAGCACCGCGGACTCGGCGTCCACGTCGAAGGCAAAGCAGGCAGCAGCCCGGGCGCCGGCCGGCCAGGTCGTGCAGAACCGCGCGGGGTCGGGCGCAGCGCCTGCGCGGGCCGTGCCCGCCGGCCGGGCGGCGGGCTGCGGCTCCGGCCCGGGTGGCAGCCTGGCTGGCACTGTCACCTACCGCGACCGCTCAGGTCGCGCTCGCGGCGTCGCTGCCGGCCGGTATCCACTGGCGGGAGACGGTCACCTCGTCCAGGATCTCCGGGACCGGATCGGTGCCGATGCCTGCGGCGGCTGGCACCGCCAGGTGCCCGTCGTCGAGCACGAACGGCGGAGTGATGTCGCGGTGGTAATAGCGGGCCGAGGCGGAGGTGTCGCCGGGCAGGGTGAAGCCGGGAAGGGCGGCAAGGGCGAGGTTGGCGGCCCGGCCGATACCGGTCTCCAGCATGCCGCCGCACCAGACCGGCACGCCGTGCGCGGCAGCGACGTCATGGATCCGCCTGGCCTCGAGGTAGCCGCCGACCCTGCCGGGCTTGATGTTGATGATCCTGCAGGCGCCGAGCGCGATGGCGTCGGCGGCCGCGCGCGGTGAGATGATCGACTCATCCAGGCAGATCGGGGTGGCCAGCAGCCGGGCTAGCTGGGCGTGGCCGCGAAGGTCGTCCTCGGCCAGCGGCTGCTCGATCAGCAGCAGGCCGAAGGGATCCAGGGCGGCGAGCCGCCGCGCGTCGGCGAGGGAATACGCGGCGTTCGCGTCCACCTGGAGCAGGATGTCGCCGAACCGCTCGCGGACGGCGCGGACCGGCTCGACGTCCCAGCCCGGCTCGATCTTGAGCTTGATCCGCAGGTATCCGTCGGCCAGGTAGCCGGCTACCTGCTCAAGTAGCTCGGGAACCGACCCGGCGATGCCGACCGACACCCCGCAGGCGACCCGGGCGCGGGTGGCGCCAAGGTAGCGCGCCAGGCTGAGGCCGGCCGTCCGAAGCTCCGCGTCCAGCACGGCGGTCTCCAGCGCGGCCTTGGCCATCGGGTGACCGCGGAACCGGGCCAGCGCCGGGCCGACCGCGGCGGCGGTCACCTCCTCCAGCGCCAGCACGGCCGGCACCAGGAACCTGGCCAGCACCTCGGCGGCCCCGCTGGTGAACTCCGAGCTGTACAGGGGCTCGCTCATCGCCACGCACTCGCCCCACCCCTCGGCGTCCGGAGTGACCGCCCGCACCAGCAGGATGTCCCGGTCCACCTCGGTCCCGAACGAGGTCCGGAACGGCGCCACCAGCGGCATCGCTATCCGCCGCAGCTCCACGCCGGTGATCTTCATGACGGGCCCGCACCCCGCTCTCGTCTCCTCGTCCGCCGGCACCTTCCCTGCCGGGCGGGTCATGACGATCATCCGGGACGGGATCAGCGCTGTCATCGTGCCCTGCGCCGGCACGGGCGCGAACGGTTCGTCGGCCCGGACAACAGGCTGAAACTCTGCATAGATTGAGCGCCGTGGGACAGTTCGGGATCGTAGCGCGCGGGGTCCGGCTGCAGCGCCTGGTAGATGACCTCGGAACCACGCTGCTCGAGGTCATCGAGGCGCCCTGGCCGCTGGATACCGAGGTGACCGGCGTGACGATCTTCGACCCGCACGATGAGCTGCTGATGCCCCCCGGAGAGATACTGCTCGGCGTCGGCGTCGCCACCGAGGCGGACATGGCCGGTCTCGTCGGGCGCCTCGAACGGCTGCGGGCCGCCGCGCTCGTGGTCAAGGCACCCGGCATGGTCAGCGACGGGCTGCGGGAGGAGGTGCGCCGCCACGGCGTGCCGCTGCTGGGCCTGACCCGGGCGGCATCATGGTTCCAGGTCGCGTCGCTGATGCGGACCCTGCTCGACCAGCGGGCCATCACCGGAACCGAAGATCTCGCCGGCATCCCGGCGGGCGACCTGTTCGCATTCGCCAACGCGGTCAGCGCGCTGGTGGACGCGCCGGTGACGGTAGAGGACAGGTCATCCCGGGTGCTCGCCTTCTCGGGGCGCCAGGAAGAGGCCGACAGCAGCCGGATCGAGACGATCCTGGGCCGGCGGGTCCCGCGCCGGTACCTTGAGCTCCTGGAGCAGCGCGGCGTGTTCCGCGACCTCTATCAGACCGGGCGCCCTGTCTACATCCCGAGCCTCGACCGCGGGATGCTGCCGAGAGTTGCGGTGGCGGTGCGGGTCGGGCCCGAGGTGCTCGGCTCGCTGTGGCTGGCCGTCAGCGGGCCGCTGTCGCAGGAGCGCACCGAGGCGCTTACCGAGGCAGCCAGGCTCGCCGCGCTGCACCTGCTGCACCACAGGAATACCGCGGACCTGGCCAGGCAGCGCAGCGCCGACCTGCTGGAGACGGTGCTGAGCGGCGGCGCCACAGCGGGCGAGGCGGCGACTCAGCTTGGCCTGCCGGCGGGCCCGGTGTGCGTCCTCGCCTGCCGGGTGGTGGGCGCGACGGGCGCGGAACTGGAAGCCGCCGGGCAGCGGCTGGCCGATGCGCTCGCCCTGCACCTGGGCGCCATCCGCGCGGGCGCGGCCGTGGCAAAGATCGGTCATCTCGTCTACGCCGTGGTCCCTGTGTCCGGTCACGGCGACGCCGGGCAGGCCGCCAGCCGCATGCGGGACGTGGCCGCCCGGTTCATGTCCCGCATCGGCCACCAGGTCCTGCTGGTCATCGGCATCGGCGGCCCGGCCAGGTCGCTCAGCGAGATCGGCAGGGCCCGTACCGAAGCCGAGCGCACAGCCCGCGTGCTGCGCGAGCCGGGGCGTGCGGCCTGCTTCGAGGAGGTCTACCTGGAGACCGTGCTCGACCGGCTCCGCGAGGTGCTCGAAGAAGACGGCGACGCCCTGCACGGCCCGGTGGCCAGGCTCGTCCGCTACGACGCGGAGAACGCCACGGACCTGACCGCCTCGCTGCGGGCCTACCTGGACGCATTCGGCGACGTGGGCCGCGCGGCGGCCGAGCTGCACGTGCACCCGAACACGTTCCGCTACCGGCTGCGCCGGGTTCGCGAGGTCAGCGGACTCGACCTGGATGACGCGCGCCTGCGGCTCGCCGCTCTCGTCCAGTTGTCGGCACTGGCCCCGAGGTCATTAGCGCCGCCGTTGCCGCGGACTGCCAGCGCGCCCGCGGCGTCGGCGGCAGGCCCGCTCGTCGGATCGGACGAACGGCCAGTACCACGTTCATCCGCCGCCACATGGCTGGGGACCGCCCAGGCAGCGAAACTGTGCGAAAGCTAAACGGAAGGGATGCCTGCTGCCCGGCCGCGGGACGAAAGCTCCCCTCGTCGGCCGCGCGAGGCGGCCACCGGCGATTCGCCCGGCATCGGCCAGTCTCACCAGGCATGCGGGCCCGCCGAGGATAACGGAGCCAGACATGAGCAGACGACGCCGCGTGTTCAGCGCATCGGTTATCGCTGCCGCCGCTGCCATGCTGCTGATCTCAGCCTGCAGCAGCCCGTCGTCGGGGCCGAGCTCGGGAAAGCAGATCAGCGGCGGAACGGTGACCTTTGCGGAACAGCCGGGCTCGCCGCCGACCTACATTTTCCCGCTCTATGACGGCGCGAACTCCGGCAACAACAACATCACCTATCTGCAGCCGCTGATGTGGCTGCCGCTGTACTGGTTCGGCCACCCTGACAGCGACCAGGCCACGATCGATTACCAGCTGAGCATGGCCAACCCGCCGGTGTTCTCCGACGGCGGCAAGACGGTCACCATGACCCTGAAGAACTACAAGTGGTCGGACGGCAAGCCGGTCACCTCGCGCGACATCCTGTTCTGGATGAACCTGCTGCTCGCGGAGAAGAACAACTATGCCGGCTACGTCCCGGGCGGGTGGCTCGATCACGTCTCCGGCATGTCGGCGCCGAATAGCCGCACGTTCGTCCTGCACCTCAACGTGGCCTACAACTCCACGTACCTCTTCTACAACGGCCTGTCCCTGATCACGCCGATCCCGCAGCATGCATGGGACAAGACCTCGGCAAGCGGTCCGGACGGCAACTACGACATGACCCCGTCCGGGGCGCGAAAGGTCTACGACTTCCTGAACAAGGAGTCGCTGTCGCTGTCCACATGGGACACCAACCCACTGTGGCAGGTCGTGGACGGCCCGTGGCATCTCAAGCCGAACACCGGGTTCCAGGTGACCGGCCAGACCATCATGGTGCCCAACAAGAACTATTCGGGCCCGGGCAAGCCCAAGATCAATGAGTTCGAGGAGCTGCCGTTCACCAGCGCCACAGCGGAGTTCGACGCGCTGCGGTCGGGGTCGGTCGACTACGGATACGTCCCGACGACTGAGGTGGCCGACATCGGATCGCTGAAAGCCCAGGGGTACACGGTCAAGCCATGGTACGAATGGGGCTTCACGTTCATCGAGCTCAACTTCAGCAACCCGAAGTACGCGGCGCTGGAGAACCAGCTCTACATCAGGCAGGCGATGCAGACGCTGATCAACCAGCCCGCCTATATCAAGCGCATACTGCTGAATTACGGCACGCCGACCTACGGGCCCGTCCCGACGTTCCCGGCCAGCAGCTTCCTGAACCCGGCCGAGCGAACCAACCCTTACCCGTACAGCCCGGCCGCCGCCCAGCGGCTGCTGACCAGCCATGGCTGGACGATCCCGAAGGGCGGCGGCCCGGCGGTCTGCTCGCGGGGCGGAGCCGGCAGCGGGCACTGCGGAGCCGGGATTGCCGCGGGGACCAAGCTCGTCATTCCGATGATCTACAGCAGTGGCGATCCGGCCCTGGACGACGAGGTTCAGGCGATGCAGTCGGCGTTCGGCTCGTCGGGCATTCAGCTCCAGCTCAGCCAGGGGCCGCCGAACACCGTCCTGTCGGACGCCTACGAGTGCGCGGGCAAGCCGGTGTCGTCGTGCCCGGCCAACTCGACCGTGCTGTCCCTCTTCGGCTCCCCGACCTACACCTACGTGCCGATCTACTATCCCGACGGGGACAGCCTGTTCGAGTGCGGTGGCGCCACGAACGGCGGCAACTACTGCAACAAGCAGGTCGACGGCCTGATCACGCAGCTGACGACCGACACGGGTGCCGCCGCGCAGGCCGCCTTCTACCGGTACCAGATCTACCTGGCCAAGCAGATCCCGGTGCTCTGGTTCCCGAACGCTGCCTACCAGCTCTCGGTACTCTCCCCGAAGCTCGGCGGGGTGACGGCGCAGGACTCCACGGCGCACATCTACCCCTCGTTCTGGTACCTGAAGTCCTGAGCCGGGCCAGGCGGACGGCTGACCACAGGGACGCTCATGACGCGGTATCTGGTGAGGCGTATCGGCCAGGCGATTGCCGTGCTGTTCATCGTCAGCATGGTCGTGTTCGCGATCCTGCATTTCCTGCCGGGCAGCCCGGCGCGGGCGATGCTGGGGATCCGGGCGACGCCCGCGGCGATCCGGCAGTTCAACGCCGCGAACGGGTACAACAGGCCGCTGCCCGTGCAGTACCTGCTGTACCTGGACCGGCTGGCGCACGGCAATCTGGGGTTCTCGTATCACTACGACCAGTCGGTCGGCTCGCTGCTGACGCTGGACCTGCCCAAGAGCGCCCTGCTGGTCGGCGCGTCGTACGTGCTGTCGCTGATCATCGCGATCCCGATGGGGATCGTCCAGGCGCTGCGCCGCAACAGCAGCCTCGATCACGCGCTGACCGGGTTCTCGTTCGTCGGCTACGCCATGCCCACGTTCTGGCTGGGGATCCTGCTGCTGGTCGGGTTCTCGGCGACGCTGCACCTGTTCCCGCCCGAGGGCCCGCAGGGCGCGTCGGTGATGGCGGCGCTGGGCGATCCGGCGGGGCTGGTGCTGCCGGTGGCCACGCTGACGATCGTCACCGTCGCTCAGTTCAGCCGGTTCATGAGGTCGTCGGCGATCGATGTGCTGCTGCAGGACTACATCAGGACGGCGCGGGCCAAGGGCGCGTCGCGCTGGCAGATGGTGACGCACCACGTGCTGCGCAACAGCCTGCTGCCGATCATCACCCTCGTCGGGCTGAGCCTGCCGGGCGTGCTGTCCGGCGCGATCGTGGTGGAGGCGCTGTTCAACTACCCGGGAATGGGATGGCTGTTCTGGACCGCCGCGGGCGCTCACGACTTTCCGGTGCTGATGGGGTTCACGATCGTGGTGGCGGCCGCGACGGTCGTCGGCAACCTGCTCGCTGACGTGGCCTATGCGGTGGCGGACCCGCGGATCCGATACCAGGCGTCATGACCGGGGAGGAGCGGGTCGCAGCAGGCCCGGCCCGGACCCCGGTGCCGCAGCCGGCGGCCGGGCCGGTGCTGGCGGATACGGCTGACCTCGCGCTGGCCCCGCGCGAGGGGCCGCGCCGGGGGGTATGGCGGCAGGCGGCGAGCGACTTCGCTCGCAACCCCGTCGGCGTCATCGGGGTTGCCACGATCGTGGTGATGCTGCTGTTCAGCTTCGTCGGGCCGTTGTTCTATCACACCGACCAGGTGCACCCGAACCTGCTGGAGATCACCCAGCCGCCGGGCGCGCGGCACCCGCTCGGGACCGACAACGTGGGATATGACGTGCTGGGACGGCTGATGGTGGCGGGCCAGTCGTCGCTGGAGGTCGGCCTGGCGGCCGCGGTGATCGCCGGGCTGGTCGGCACGTTCTGGGGAGCGGTGGCAGGGTTCGCCGGAGGCTGGGTCGACTCGGTCATGATGCGGTTCGTCGACGCGCTGCTGGCAATACCGTCGCTGCTGCTGGTCCTGCTGCTGGCGGCGATCGTGACGCCGTCCATCCTGATGGTCATCATGGTGCTCGGCGCGATCTCCTGGCTGACCACCGCCCGGCTGGTCAGGGGAGAAGTCCTGGTGCTGCGGTCGCTGGACTACGTGCGCGCCGCCGAGGGCTTCGGGGAGACGCCGCGGCAGATCGTGTTCCGGCACATCGTCCGCAACGTGATCGGCACCGTGGCGGTGCAGGTCACGTTCGAGGTCGCCAACGCGATCCTGCTGTTCTCGGCGCTGAGCTTCCTCGGCCTCGGGCCGCCGCCGCCCGCGGCGAACTGGGGCGGGATGCTGACCGACGGGCTGAACTACGTGTTCGACGGCTACTGGTGGCTGATCTACCCGGCCGGGCTGCTGATCGTGATGACGGTGGTGGCGTTCAACCTGGCCGGGGATGCCCTGCGGGATGTGTTCGAGGTGCGGCTGCGCAGCAGGTAGCCGCCGGGCGGGAGGCGGGACGGCGCCCGGCGGCAGCGCCGCCCGGGCCCGGGAAGGGGAGCAGATGAAGGTTCACATCTCGGTGGACATGGAAGGCATCGCGGGCGTGGCGACCGGCGCGGACACCACGCCCGGAGCACCGCATTACGGCTACTGCCGGGAGCTGATGACGGCCGAGTGCAACGCGGCCATCGAGGGCTGCTATGCCGGAGGGGCCAGCGAGGTCATCGTCAATGACTCCCACGACGGCATGCTCAACCTGATACAGCGGCAGCTTGACCGGCGCGCCCGGGTCATCCGCGGTTCCCGCAAGCCACTGGGCATGATGCAGGGCATCGACGAGGCCACGGCGGCGACCATGTTCATCGGCTACCACGCCAGGACCGGCAACGACGGCGTGCTCAACCACACCATGCGCGGCCAGGACGTGCAGGGCGTGTTCCTCAACGGGGAGCCGGCAGGAGAGCTTCGCCTCAACGCCGCGCTGGCGGGCTGGCATGGCATCCCCGTTGCGCTCATCACCGGCGACGACGTGCTGTGCGAGGAGGGCAGGAAGTGCCTGGGCCAGGTGGCGGCGGTCGAGGTCAAGGAGGCCATCGACAAGTACACCGCGCTGTCGCTGCACCCCGAGCTCGCGCAGGAGCGCATCAGGGAGGCGGCGAGGCGCGCCGTGGAGAGCATCGCCGACCTGGCGCCCTACCGGATCGAGACTCCCGCGACGCTGCGGGTGCTGTGGAACTCCACGTCCATCACCGCGCTCTGCGAGAGCGTCCCGGGCGTCAGGCGGGTCGGTCCCCGCGAGGTCGAGTACACCTCCTCCGACTACCCCGAGCTGTACAGGCTGCTGCGGGTGCTGCTCGTGCTGGCCGGCGGCTACTCATCGGAGTACAGCTACGACTAGCCGGACGCGCCGGCGCCGGCGCTGTGAACGTCGGCGCCGTGGCCGCCGGCCTCGACCGGCAGCACGAGCCGTGACGGGTACCTGCCCCCGTGCCAGACCGTATTGCGGGCCACCCGGGGCTCGGCCTGCGAGCGGACCGGGCCGAACCTGTTCAGGCTCCGCGCGAACCAGGGAAAGTCGCTGCTGGTCACGGTGACCCGGATGCGGTGGCCGGGCAGGAAGACGTGGTGCGTCGGCCATAGCTCCACGCTGAACCGGGTGACCTCGTCCGGCACCAGCGGCCGCGGCCGGGCCAGCGAGTCCCGGCAGGCGGCCCGCAGGCAGCCCTGGGTGACCCGCAGCGACCGGCCGTCCGGTGTCACGTCGGTGAGCTTGACGTGCCAGTCGGTGTCGTCGCCGTCCGAGGCGGCGAACATCTCCAGCCGCGGCCAGCCCGAGACCGTGACCGGCGCCGTGACCGGCTCGCTCGTGTAGCAGAGGATGTCGGGACGGGCCTCGTTCTGGCTCTGATCGAGCGGGACGTCCTCGAACGGATAGCGGCGCACGTCAAGCCCCGTGGGCATCGGGTCGGCCGGGTCGTACCGGTAGCTGCAGGCCGCCTCGGCGGCCGGCGGGCTCGCCGTCAGGGAACCCCCGGCCAGGAAGTACTCAGCCTCGGCGTCCGACAGCGGCCATCGCGGCGCACCGCGCCAGGCGTTGCGGCCAGGCTCGAAGATCCGCACCGGGTCGACCCCGGCCAGTCCCGGCCCGGTGCCCTTCAGCCAGTGGTCGAACCAGCGCAGATGCTCGGCGTCCATGTCGAGCGCCGCGGCCTCGCCGAACTGCACGCCGCCGCACTCGGTGTCCGGGAACCGGGACTTAACGTGGCTCCACGGGCCGACCAGCAGGTACTGCGAGGCAGCGGCGGGAGAGGCCGCGCGCATGTGCTCGTAGTGGTGGAACGCGCCCAGCAGGTCCTCGAGGTCGTACCAGCCGGTCACGTGCAGGCACGGGACGTCGATCTGGCCGTACAGGCCGTCGTAGCGCAGCGCCCGCCAGAACTCATCCAGCGTGTCCCGCTGGCTGACCAGCTCCCAGGTGGGGCCCGACGCCCCGATGAGGTCGCCGATCCGCTCGAACGGCAGCGTCCGCAGGATCTCGTCCCAGTCCGCCTGCTCCAGCCGGTGCGACTCCAGTATGCGGCGCCTGGTGCTGAACGCCCACCAGCCGAAGTACAGCTGGAAGATGCCGTTGGTGTAGGGAATCTCCTGCTGCCAGCGCCCTGCCGCCGACGTCGAGATCATCGCGGCCAGGTGCGCCGGCCGCTGAGAGGCGGCCGCCCACTGCACCCATCCCATGTAGCTGAGGCCGGTGGTGCCGACCCGGCCTGTGCACCACGGCTGCGCGGCGGTCCACTCGATCACGTCGTGGGTGTCCTGCGCGTCGTGGACGAACGGCGCCCACTGGCCTTCGGACTTGCCCCGGCCGCGGGTGTCGGCAGCGACGAACGCATACCCGTGCGCCTGGTAGAAGAGGGCCTCGTCAGCCACCAGGGTCGGGCTGTCCTTGCCGTAAGGCGTGACGGTGACGATCGCGGGGGCGGCCTCCGGCGCACCGGGGGGCAGGTAGACATCGGCGGCCAGCTCGATGCCGTCGCGCATCGGGATGCCGGTCTCGAACCGTCCCAGGGCGGCAAGCTCGCCTGCCCGGCGGATCAGCCGGCGGAACGGCGTGGCCCCTGGCGGGCTGCCGGGCTCCGTCACGGCTGCCGCCCGCTGTCACCGTCGGGCAGCCACTGGCGGGAGCGTGCGCCGGCCTCGTCGGCGAGAAGGCCCGGCGCCTTGCCGCGCTGGACGACATACCAGCCCTCCCGGTCGAAGCCCGTGATGCGCCCGCCGCTCGCCATGAGCCCGCCAAGGACTCGCCGCAGCGCCCTGCGCCACTGGCGGGCTTGCTGGGGGGCGCTGGCCCGGACGGACTCGATATCCGGGGGCACCCTGACCAGGACGATCGGCGTGAGCGCCGCGCCGCCGGCGGACCGCGGCCGGCCGGCCGGGTCGATGTCGAGCACCGTGACGGCACCCGCCGCGCGAAGGTCGGCCGCGCTGGCGGCGACCGGGATGCCCCGGCAGGCCTGGCCGACCGCGTCGGCGGCCAGCCGCCAGCGGACCAGCAGCCGGTCGCTGGCGTCGCCGGAGTTGATGCCGTCGTCCATGGGGCCGTAGAAGTCCGGCAGGTACTCGGCCGGCACCGCCGCCAGCTTCGCGATGTTGAAGTAGGCGTTCCGGCTGATCAGCGGGTCAAATGTCCAGCTGATCGTGGTGATGCCGCGCGCCAGCGCCCAGGCCCGCTGGTGCAGCTTGAGCGCGAAGCCCACGCTGCGGCCGGCCAGCCGCGATGACACGCCCGCGACGTGCGAGTGCATGGACCTTCCTGCCGGCCCGGCGAAGAAACCCGTGCACAGGCCGGCTAGCTGGTTGCCGGCGAACGCCCCCGCGACGTAATTGCCCGAGTGCCCGAGCGCGCGCAGCAGCTCGGCGGTCACCGGCGCTCCCGTCGGCCCTGCCCGCCAGATCTTCCGCGCCAGCGCTGCGGCCCGCTGCATCTCAGCCAGCCCGGTCAGCTCCCGGATGAGCACGCCCGACGCCGCTGCGGCGGCGTCGGCCGCAGCGGCAGCGGCGTCAGCCAGGGCCAGGCCCGCGTCCTGCGGCAGGCCTTCCGCGGTGTAACTCATGCCCCGATCCTGTGGCCCAGGGATCGGCTGGTCATCGTGGCTCGCGCCAGCCTGGCGGCGCGGCGTTCGTGACTCCGCACAACTGGCCCGGCCCGCTGTGCCGCCGCACCAACCGGGTCCTCGCAGTTCTTGCCCGGCCACCAACTCCTTCCCCGGCGCGGCTGAGCAGAATGAGCACATGCCGGTACCCGTCCAGCCTGCGCATAGCCGATGACGGCGCCGCAGGCCGAGGAGCTCGCCGCGCTCGTCTCCGCCGAGTCTCCGTCCGATGACCTGCAGGCAACCGCCGCCTGCGCGCGGGTGGCGGCTCAGATCGGGACGGCCAGGCTCGGCCGGCCGCCCGAGGAGCTCCAGTCGGCCGGGCGCCTGCACCTGCGCTGGCGCTTCGGGGCGCAGTGCCGGGTGCTGCTGCTCGGCCACCTCGATACGGTATGGCCGCTCGGGACCCTGGGCCGGTGGCCGTTCGACGTCGAGGGGGACCGTGCGACCGGTCCTGGCGTGTTCGACATGAAGGCCGGCGTCGTGCAGCTCCTGGCGGCGGCGAGCATGCTGGACGATCCCGACGGAGCCTGGGTGCTGCTGACCAGTGACGAGGAGGTCGGCTCTGCCGCCGCCCAGCCGCTGATCGCCGATGCCGTCCGCGGCGCGGCGGCGGTACTGGTGTTCGAGCCGAGCGCGGATGGCGCGCTCAAGACCGCGCGCAAGGGCGTCGCCCAGTACACGGTGCGGGTGACCGGGCGGGCCGCGCACGCCGGGCTGGAGCCGGAGCGCGGCGTGAACGCGGCAGTCGAGGCGGCCCACCAGGTGCTGTCGGCCGCCGCGCTGGCTGATCCGGCGGCCGGCACAACGGTGACGCCTACCGTGGTCAGCGCGGGAACGGCGGCCAATGTGGTGCCGTCGGCCGCCACGGTGGCCGTCGATGTCCGCACGGCCACGCTCGCCGAGCAGGAGCGAGTGTCGCAGGCCCTGCGCGGGCTGGGCCCGGTGGTGCCCGGCGCGGCGGTCGAGGTGATCCAGGGCATGCGGGTGCCGCCGCTGCAGGCGGAGTCCTCCCGTGAGCTGTTCGCGCTGGCCGGGCAGGCCGCTGCCGACCTGGGCCTGCCGCCGCTGCGCGGCGTCGCCGTCGGCGGCGGGTCCGACGGCAACTTCACCGCCGCTCTCGGCGTGCCGACCCTGGACGGCCTGGGCGCCGTCGGCGGAAATGCGCACGCCGAGGGAGAGTGGGCCTCGCTGGCCGCGATGCCGCAGCGCGCGGCCCTCGCGGCCAGGCTGATCGGGCTGATCCTGCGGCGGCGCGGTGTTAACTAGGGACATGCCGATCGAGGGTGTCTACGAGCCGAGCCCGGCCCGCTGGGTCCGGGAGCAGGTGGAGGAATACGAGAGCTCCGGCGGGAAGCGGGGGACCACGCTGGGGGACACCGGCCTGCCAGTCGTGATCATCACCAGTTACGGGGCGCGCACCGGGAAGGTCCGCAAGACCCCGGTGATGCGGGTCGAGCACGATGGCCGGTACGCGGCGGTGGCCTCGCAGGGCGGCGCGCCGGCCCACCCGCGCTGGTACTACAACCTTCGCTCGAACCCGCGGGTCGAACTGCAGGACGGCGCGCGGCGCCAGGAGATGACCGCCCGCGAGCTAGCCGGCCCGGAGCGCGAGGAGTGGTGGCGGCGCGCGGTGGCCGCCTATCCGCCGTATGCCGAGTACCAGCAGAAGACCTCCCGGGTCATTCCGGTCTTCCTGCTTGAGCCCGCCGGGTAAGAGATCCAGCGGACAGAACGGTTCTCCGGCCGTCGGCCCTTGCGCCAGGGCCAGCCGCCGCGCGGGTGAGCCGGGCGGCAGCGAGAACCTCGCGGTCCTCGCGCAGCCACATCATCAGCCCGGCAGGCTCCGGCAGGACCGCCAGGCGCGGCCGGGCGCCCGGACGTACCTGCCGGCGGTAGTCGAGCTCGGCGCGGGCCGGCAGCCATCCCGTGCCTGCCAGCGCCTCCTCGGCCGCGGCCCAGTGCACCGAGTTGTTGACGTGCCCGGCGGTGTCGAAGTCGGTAACCCGGACCGGCCACGGCGCCCCCTCCGGCAGGCCGTCAGGCGGCCCGGGCAGCGGCAGCCGCGCCGACACGGTGCGGCCCTGCGCGCTCGGGCCGTAGATCCGGCGGAACTCCGGGCCCAGGCTGGCAGGCCGGCCGCTGGCCGGGTCGATCGCCGCCCACACGGCGCTGGCCTGCAGCAGGTCGCCGGCGTCCCCGGTGACGGTGGTGGTGCGCCCGGCCCAGCGCGGGCCGATCGCCGAGCAGAACGTGCGCACCGCCACCTGCTCGCCGACAGAGGGGAAGCCGCGGATGGTGATCACGCAGCGGCGCAGCAGCCAGCCGCAGGGCTCGCGCCAGCCGGAGTCGGTCACGTCGTCCTCGGCCGCATCCTGGAGGTAGCGGGCCAGCGCGTCCAGGCGGAGACGGCCGTCCGGTGTCACGTCGGTTCCGCGGACCCTGCGCGAGGTGGCGTAGACGCGGCCGGCTGCCGGGTCGGGGGTGAACCCCGGGCGCCCGCCGGGATCAGGCTCTGGGCGGGGGAGCGGGGAGGCGGTCTCCATCCCGGCATTGTCGCCGGCCCCGGGCGGGGCAGCCCGCCCGGGTCACGGCCCGCTGCCGCACCCCGGGGCGGCAGCCCGGAGGTCCCGAGGGCCCGCCTGCTGCGCCGGACCTCCTGCCCGGGCCGGCCGCGAGCGCGCTCAGCGGGCCCCGATCGCGGTCAGCACGGCGAGCAGGAACGTGCTCATCGCGGCCACGCCGTGGCCGGCCGGGATGAGAGGCGTCAGCTTCGGCCGCGGCCGGCCGGCCCGGGCGGGCCCGGTCGGGCCAGACTGGCCGGCGAGCGCCCTGGTCAGCACGTCCTCGACGAGCTTTCCGGCGAGCACCTCATCGGTGAGGGCGCTGGCCAGCAGCTCGTCGGTGATCGGCACGGTGACCAGGCCGTCGGCAGGCAGGCCGCGCCCGCCGCCGGGCCCGCCCTCCGGGGCCTTGCCCGGTGCCGGCTCACCGTCCGGCACGGCGGACGCGGCCCCGGCGGTCCCGTCCGTCCCGTCGGCCCTGGCAGGCCCGGCCGCCCCCGGTGCGCCGGCCGTCCCCTGGCGATCGGCCTCCCGAACGCGTTCTATCGGATAGGGCGTCCACAGCGTGACCATCGACACGCCCAGGCCGATCACTGCCATGAGGACCGCCACCCCGGTCCAGGCCAGGGCGGCCAGGCCGGTCAGCACGTAGACAGTCCACAGCGACAGTCCGGTGAGCGCGAGCCCCATGTGACCGAGCACGATGAACCGCGGCAGCCCGACCGGGTTGCCGCGCTGCCGCTGCATGCCGCCCCTGGCGATCCAGGTGCTCAGCATGTAGCCGCCGAGGCTGGCGGTCACGGCCCACATGACCAGGGCCGCGATGGCGAAGGCCGGGATGTGCCGGCCGGCCGGGTCATTCAGGCCGGCCAGGAAGGCGGCCAGGCGGGCCAGGTGCGGAAGGAGCAGCGGCCCGGGCAGGCGCAGCAGCACGCCGGTACCAGCGTGCCCGGCTGGCCCGGCGGGTGCGGGCACGCCTGCCGGCAGGATCGCATTGCGCATGGGCTTCTCCGGCGCCACGGCCCCGGGCGCTGGCCGGCGACCGGATCGGAGCCACGCGACCGGGACCGCTAGCGCAGCTTCTCGCAGCGTAACCGTGCCGGCCAGACCAGCGGAAGGGGCCGGGCCATGCGGCCAGCGCGAGGCGCGGGGAACGGCAGCCGCCAGGCGGGCGCCGGGTGGCGCCATCAGGCGGCCACGATCTGCCCGTCCTCCAGCCGGAGCACGTCGTCGGCCAGGTCGATGAGCGCCTGGTCATGGGTGGCGACGATCGCGGTGATTCCCTCGGACTGCACGACGGTCCGCAGCAGCCGCATGATCTGGCGGCCGGTCTCGGAGTCAAGCTGGCCGGTCGGCTCATCGGCGACCAGCAGCTCCGGGCTGACCGCCAGTGCCCGGGCGATCGCGACCCGCTGCTGCTGCCCGCCGGACAGCTCGCCGGGCCGCTGCCGGGCGTGGCCGGCCAGGCCCACCACGGCGAGCAGCAGCGCGACCCGCTCTTCCCGCTGGGCGGCCGGGACCCCGGCGATGCGCAGCGGGATGCCGACGTTCTCGGCCGCGGACAGCACCGGGATCAGCCCGAACGACTGGAAGATGAACGACACCTCCCGGCGCCGCAGCGCGAGCCGCTCCCGCTCGCTCATCCCGGTGACCTCGCGGCCCGCGACCCAGACGGCTCCGCTGGTCGGCACGTCCAGGCCGCCGATGATGTTGAGGAGGCTGGTCTTTCCCGACCCGGACCGCCCGCAGACGACGACTAGCTGCCCCCTGCCTACCGTGAGCGACACGCCGCGCAGCGCGGTCACGGCGGCGGGCCCGCGGCCGAACGTGCGGGTCACGTCCTTGACATCGACCATGGGTGATGTCATCTCAGCCGTCTCCGGGGACTGAGGGCGCCTGCCGGGACGCGGGGGGCTCTCCGGGGCCATGGTCCTCCTGGTGAGGGGTCTTCCCGGAGCGGACGTCCGGCCAGACGCCGATGTGGTCGGGCTCGGCCTGCAGCCGGACCCGGTCGCGCATGCCCAGCGGCTCGGTCATCTCCCGTGGCAGCTGCAGCCGGCCGGCCCGGTCGAGCACCGCGTACTCCACCGCGTGCCCGAGGCCGGCGCCGCCGTCGCCTGCCTGCCGCAGCGTCTCGGTGCTGGTCCGTCCGTCCCGGATCGCCACCGTCCGGCGGACCTGCGCGGAGACTGCGGGATCGTGCGTGACGAGCAGCACGGTCACGCCCAGCTCGGCGTTGGCCGCCTGCAGGGCGCCGAACACCTCGCGCGCGGTGGCGCTGTCCAGCTCGCCGGTGGGCTCGTCGGCGAGCAGCAGCACGGGCCGGTTCGCCAGCGCGGTGGCGATCGCGGCGCGCTGCTGCTCGCCGCCGGACATCGCTTCCGGCTTGCGGCCGGCGCAGTGCCCCACGCCCAGCAGCTCGAGCAGCTCCATTGCCCGGGCGGTACGGCCGCGGCGCCGTCCGGCGAACCGCATCGGCAAGATCACGTTCTGCAGCGCGGTCAGGTAGGGCAGCAGGTTGCGCGCGGTCTGCTGCCAGATGAACCCGACGACCGCGCGGCGGTAGGCCACCCGCTCGCGGGCGCTCATCGCCGCGAGGTCATGGCCGGCCACCGTGACCGCGCCTGCGGTCGGCGCGTCGAGCCCGGCAAGTATGTTCATCAGCGTGGACTTCCCGCTGCCGGAGGCGCCCACCACGGCGGTCAGCTCGCCCCTGCCGACCAGCAGGTCCAGTCCCTGCAGGGCCTGCACTTCGATGCCGTCCGTGGCGTAGATCCGCACCAGCCGGTCGCAGGCCACCAGCGCGTCCGCGCCGTAGGAAGCCCGGCCGGCCACCGCCTCGGCGCCGAGTGCCGCGACGCCTCCGGCCGCCGCCATGTCAGCGCCGCGACCGGGGTTTCTCGCGGTGTCCATCGTCATCGCCCGCTTCCCTCCCGCATGGTCATTCTCCGGCCCGCAGCGCATAGGTGCTACCGCGGCGCGCGGCGACCAGCACCTGCCCGGCCAGCGCCGCGATCGCGACCGCCAGCAGCCCGGCCGCGGCGGCCGCGACCGCCGTCAGTTCCGCCTGGACCGGCACGGCCAGCGCCGCGCCGGTGAACACCGACAGGTTCAGCGCCGGCCCGACCAGGGGCACGAGCACCCGGGCGCAGGCCAGGCCGCCGGCGGCGGCAGCCACGATGGCGGGTGCCGCCTCAACCACGGCGGTCCAGGCCGCCTGCCGCCGGGACAGGCCCATCGTGGCGAGCCGGGCCAGGGCAAGCTCGCGCGAGCGGGCACCGAGCAGCACCGCGATCAGCAGCGTGACCGTGCTGAACCCGGCCGCCCCGGCGGCTCCCTGCGCGAAGGCGGCCGATCCGGCGCGGCTCAGCGGCGCCGAGGCGAGCTGTGCCAGGGCCGCCGATCGCAGGCTGAGCGTGGCGCCCGGCAGCAGCCGCGCCACGGTCGCCCGCAGCGCCGCGGTATCCAGGGAGGCTCCCGAGATCAGCAGTGCCGTCGGGGCAAGGTGCAGGCGACCGGCCGCCTGCGCCGGCAGGAGCACGAACGGTCCCGCGGACATGGCCGCCTGGGCGATGTCGATCGTGCCCGCCACCCGGACGCGCACCGCCAGGCCAGTGTCCAGCCTGATCGTGGCGGCGCCGCGGCCGAGCAGGGAGGCGGTGCCGGGCGAGGCGAGCACCGGAACCGGCAGGCCAGGCCGCCGCGACCCTGGCCGGCCGTCCCGTCCCTGCCGGCCCGGCCAGTCCCGCAGCAGCGGCGGCACCTGGGGGAGCGGCGTTCCAGCGATCATCTGCGCATACCGGGACATGTTCACGGCGGCCACCGTCACCGGGGTCTGCGCCGGGGTGATCCCCGGTTCCCCGGTGACCAGCAGGGTGCGCTGCACGCCCGGCACCGCCGCGACCGCCCGCGACACGGCGGCGGTCAGCGGATGGACAGGACTGGCACCGCTGATCACCGCGTCGGCCCCGGTGGCCCGCCACGCGGCGGTGCTCTCGCCGCGCTGGACCGCTCCGAGCACCATCGTGGCGAACGCGATCACGGTGAGCCCGAGGACCATGGCGACCGCGGGCAGCAGGGTCAGCAGCGACGACCGCGCGGAGCTGGTCAGGCCGACGAAGCCGACCACGCCGCGCCGCCGTGCCGTCAGCCTGCTGGCCGCCCGGAGCGCCACCGGGAGCAGCCGCATGACCAGCACCGCGGCCGGGATCGCGACGAGCACGGGGGCGGCGGCCGAGTACAGGTCGAGCCCGGACGCTGGCTGGCCCTGCTGGCGCAGTAGGACGAGGCCGCCGACCGACAGGCAGACCAGCGTGATCTCGGCCACCAGGCGGCCGGCCGGCCTGCCGCGCCGCAGCCGCCCGCCCCGGCGCCGCCGGGCAGCCAGCCGGGCGGGGCCAGCGGCATCCCCGGCTCCCCGGCCGGCGAGCTGCCGGGTCGCGCGGACGTGCTGACGGGCGATCAGCACCGGCGGCCCGGCGAGTGCCGCCAGCATGGTGAGCCCGGCCAGCCACCAGCCGAGCGGGTCGGACGCGCCGGGCGTGACGGCGACCGCCGCCAGCGCGGCGACTGCCGCGGCCGGGACGACGACCGCCGCGCCGCCGCGCAGTGCGAGGACGGCTAGCTGGGCCAGCCCGGCGCCGCGTGCCCGCATCAGGGCAAGCTCGGCCTCGCGGCGGCTGCCGATCAGCCGCGCCCCGAGCAGGACGACGAGCGCGCCGAGCACGGCGAGGGAGACCTGGAGCAGGCCGAGGATGGCCCGCACAGCCTGGTCCGCGGCGGCGAAGACGGCCAGCGGGTTCTCCAGGCCCGTGTACATGTTGATCATCGCGGGCTCGCCGAGGTAGTCGCCGGCGCTGGCGGTCATCTCGGCCAGCCTGCCCTGCAGCGCGGGCACCTGGCCCGCCGTCAGCTGGCCGAGCCGGACCGGCAGGCACCAGCTCAGCGTCATCACCGAGGTGTTGGCTGCCTGCTCAAGGGCGCCGACCTGGCCTGGGCCGATGAAGACGGCGCCGGCCCAGTAGGGCACGCTGGCCGGTCCCTGGCTGTACAGGGCGGGCGCGGCGGCGATCGGGTCCTCCGTCCAGAACGCCGAGCGCGGGTCGGCCGGGCGGATGATCGCGGTGACGGTCAGCGCTGTTCCCTGGTCCAGCCGCAGCCGGGAGCCGACGTGCAGGCCGAAACGTGCCGCCGTGGCCGCGGTAACCGCGACCTGCAGGCTGCGGGCACCGCCCTGCCCGCCCTGCCCGCCCTGCCCCGCCTGCCCGGGCACGCTGCGCTGCCCCGGCAGGTGCCCGGCCAGCAGCCGGGCGTGTGAGCTCAGCGGGTCGCGGAAGATGACCTCGAGCTGAGGCGGCCCGGCATGGCGGGCGGCAGCCGGCAGCACCGATGGCGGGGACACGGTGAACGGCGCGAGGCCTGCGGTCAGGCCGGCCCAGTCACCGCCGCGCGGGGCGAGCGGGAGCCCGATCCTGGTGAGGTTGCCGCGCAGGACCGACAGCTCGGCGGCCATGTCGGATGTGGCAACCGGCCCGAGGACGGGCACCTGGGTGTAGTTCATCGCGGCGATGACCACGGTGGACTGCCGCGGCAGGGCGGCAAGCGTCTGCTGGAGCGCCTGGTCGCGCAGTGCCAGCGCAGACCGGGGCAGCGCAAGGGCGAGGAACACTGACGCGGCGGTCAGCGCGGCAAGTGCCAGGCTGGCCGCTGCACCGGTGCCGGCCAGGGTCTTCCATCCGCCCTCCAGGCCTCCGGCCAGCCGGCTGGCGAGCCCGGGCCGGCCGCTCGCCCCACCGCTGCTCACGTCGCCTCCGCGGTGCGCAGCTCGGCTGCCGGGTCCGGCCGCCTCAGCGCGGTCAGCGCGGCGGCCAGCACCGGCACGGCGGTGACCACGGCCGCCAGCGCGGCCGCCCAGCCGAGCGGGACCTGCACCAGGACCGGCGGAACCGGCGCGGTCGCGGTCGCGGTGACGGTGACCGCCGGGATCAGCAGCCAGGCCAGCCCTGCCCCGATTGCCACTCCGGCCGCTGCCGCCGGAGCGCAGAGCAGCGATTCCTCCAGGCATAGCTGGCCAGCCTGCGCGGCGCGGGAGACGCCGAGCGCGGCCAGCAGCGCGCTGTTGCTGCGGCGCTCGGCCACGCTGGCGGCGACGCTGGTGGCGAATCCGAGCGCGGCGAGCAGGGCCGCAGCGACTGCGGTCGCCAGCACGGCCTGCTGCGGGGCGGCGGCCAGCGGGTTGCCGGCGAGAGCGGCAGCGAGCCTGCGGGCGCTGGTCACCGACGATCCGGCGGGCAGTCCGCGGGGCACGACGCCGCCCGCGGTCCGCAGCCACCACTGCGTGACCGGCAGCGGCGCCGCCGCTGCTGCGGCGAGCCGTTCCTGTACCGCCGCGAGATCCACGATCACGCCGCCCGCCGCCCCGGTGACCGTCGGGAAGTCGCGCACCGCGGCGACGATGCGGACCGGGAAGCTGACCAGGCTGGCGGTCTCGAACAGCTCCGACCCGACAGCGGCGTGGCTGGCGTGCAGGAAGCTGGCGGTCGCGATCGCGGGCAGCACCGCCTGCTGCGGGCTCGCGGCCGTCAGGCTCACCGATCCGGTGATCGGCAGTACCCCGCCCACGGTGACCAGATGCCCGGTCCCGGCCCTGAAGGTCAGCTGCTGGCCCTGCTCCGGACCTGGTCCCCAGCTCAGCTCGCGCGGCACGATGCCCGAGGCGTCGCTGTTGGCCGGCAGGTCCGGCGATGACACGGTCGGGGTCCAGGACCGCAGCGCGGCGCCGGCCGCGAACGGGGCGGGAAACGGCCCCGACGTCCGCGGTGACGCCGCCATCGCGCCGATCGTCAGCACGGCGTCCCGCCCTGCGGCGATCCGCTCCGCGCGACTGGCCGCGCGCGCGGCGGCGGGCGTCGGATACCGGCCGTCCGGGGCGGCCGCGGGGTAGGGCAGCATGCTGTAGCTGAGCGATATCGCGAGCAGCCGCAGCGGATAGCCGGCGGCCCGGGGTGACTGGCCGGCCGCAAGGGGAGCGGCCAGCCTGGCGACCAGCCGGTGCGCCCGCCCGTCGTCGGGCAGGCGGCCGGCCGTGACCGCATAGGTCATGCCGTAGCCGTCCTCGATCGTCACGCTCACGGCGAGCGAGCCGATCCGCGGCCCGCGGCCGGGCATCCCGGCGGTGGCCGTGACCGCGATCCTGGCCGGCCGGCCGGGCAGGGTCAGCCCCGGGCCGGGCTTCCCGGGCGTGATCAGCCGCCACAGCGCCCCGGCCGGCCGCGGGGCGAGGTCCGCGCGCAGCAGCGCCACCCCGGCCGCCCGCCCGGCGTCGAGGGCGAGCACGCTCTCCCCGTTATTGCCGGGGAAGGTCGCTACCGGCATGGCGCCGGTGACTGCCGGCCGCCCTGCGACTGCCGCGCCACCGCCGGCCGGCAGCGGATGGGTCAGGTCGACCCGGACATCGGCGCCTGCGGCGAACGCGGCCTGATCCCGGGCCGCCCGCTGCCAGCTCTCGTGCTGTGCCAGGGCCAGGGTGCCGGTCGCCACGGCGAGCACGGCCAGCAGCACCGGGCCGGCCTGCCGGACCGGCCGCCTGCTGATCTGCCAGCTCGCCAGGGCACCGGTCAGCCGCCTGCCGCGCGCGCTGAGAGCGTCTGCGGCCCGGGCGATCAGCGGGATCAGCCGTACCGGGACGAGCGCTGCGCCGGCCAGGGCCAGGGCTGGTGCCACCGCCAGCACCGGGTCGATGCCGAGGCGCCCGCCTGCCAGTCGCGGGACTGCCGTGAAGTACCGAAGCTGCCAGACCGCAACGGCCGCGACGGCGATGACCGCGCCGTCACCTCCGGCCCTGGCGATCCCGGCCAGCCGGGCCTGCCTGCCTCTCGCCGCTCTCGCAGCCCCGGGGTCCGTCGGCCGCAGCGACGGCCAGAGGATGATCCCCGCGGCGAGTACCAGGATGCCGCATCCGGTCCACCAGATCGCAGCCGGAACGGTGGCGCCCGAGCCCGCGGCCCCGGGGCCGACGGCTCCGGCAGCCAGCACGCGCAGCGGCCCGGCTCGTGCCAGCACCGCTGCCAGCCCCAGCCCCGTGACCGCGCCCGCGGCGGTTGCCGCGGCGGCCAGCAGGAGCCCCTCGGTGCCCGCCAGCCTGGCCTGCTGGGCCCGGGTCAGGCCGCGCGCGCTGAGCAGGGCAGACTCGTTCTCGCGCTGGCCTGCCAGCAGCCGCGCGGTGAGCGCGAGCGCCGCGGCAGCCAGCAGCAGCAGCTCAAGCAGGCTGATGATCAGCGTTGACCTCGCGACGACCTCGCTGGTGGCTATCCCGGCCAGCAGCGAGGGAACCGTGGTGGTGACGGTGAGCCCGCCGAGGGAGCTGTTCTGGCTCAGGTCCTGGCCGGCCCGGCTGACGCGGCCGGCGAGCTCGCGCAGGCTGCCGGCCGGGATCTGCCCAGGGTCCGGTATGACGACCCAGGATGCCTGGCCGACCGGCAAGCCGCCGCGGCCGATCGAGGCCGGGTTCACCAGCAGCGGCCCGTAGGTCACGAAGTTGCCGCTGACGCTGACGCCTGAGGTGCCGATCAGGTTCAGGCCCCAGTACGGCGCTGCCGGGTCACGCGGCCGGTACGTACCGGTGATCAGGAAGCGGTCGCGGGCGCCGGTGATCCGGTCTGTCGTGGTCAGCAGGTCGCCCGGGTCAAGCGCCAGCCGCGCGGCGGTCACGGCCGGCAGCACCGCGGGGATCAGTGATTCCTCGCCGCCGGCCCGCGCTCCCCGCGCTCCTGGCGCTCCCCGCGCTTGCCGCTGGCCGCCCGCGCCCGGCGCCGCTGCCCCGCCCGTGCGCGGCGGGCCCGGCCAGGTGCCGGAGGTGAGAATGGCGTTCTGGGCGAGGTGAGCGAAGCTGGCGGCGGCGGTGAGCACGATCGCGTTCCTGCGCGCCCGGCCGGGCCTGCCGGCCGGGCCGGCGGCGCCGGTTCCCGGCGGCAGGCCTAGGGGATCTGACCACAGGGCGGTATCCAGGCGGATCGCGGGCGTGCCGAAGGCGCGCTCCATCGATGTCCTGATCGCAGCGGTGTCCGGCGCCACCTGAGCCTGCCCGAAGGCGCCGTTGATCATGACGGCCAGGTCTGGTGCGGCTGCCACCTGATGGCGGGCGGCCTGCGGCACGACCCGCTCGCTGAATGCGATGATCGCGGTGGTGAGGGCCGCGGCGATGAAGATCGCCGCCAGCACCGCCAGCACGAGCATCCGCGCATGCAGCAGCCGGGACAGCACGAACGAGGTCCGCAAACCCCGTCTCATGCCATGCCCCTCCGCGACCACCTGATCGCATCCCGGCCAGCGCCCGGGCTGAGGGCCTGGCTGCCCGGATGCGCACCCGCTGTCACGCTACGTCCCGGCTGATCGCCGCGCAGCGGCCAAGGTCAATGGTTATCTGGCCGCCGCGCAATCGTTGCGGAACACAGATCTTGCCCGTGGCTGATCAGGCGTCCTGGCTGGTGCCCGGCTGCACCGGCCAGGCCGGCATCCCGCTGCGCCGGGGCCGGTCCTGGCCGATGTTACGGGTGCTGCACCGACGTGCCCAGCACCTCGGTGCTGACCTGCCGGGCGGCAATGCTCAGCGGGCCGAGCCCGGACAGGGCCTGGATCATCTGCCCGGGCAGCGCCGGGCCCGCGGAGGTGGACTGCGCGAGCCCGATCGTGGAAACCCCGGCCAGCAGGCTGGCCTGCAGGCCGCCTGGCCCGTCGAGGATCTGCACCCTGGGCCCGCAGGACCGGGCCAGCCCGGCGACGTGGCGGGCGTCGGCGGACTCTGCGTCGCCGAGCACCAGCATCAGGTCGCTGGCCGCTGCGACGGCCCGCAGCGCCTGTACCCGGTCGGAGGCCGCGTAGCAGAACCCGTCCGGGTCCGGGCCCCGGATGCCGGGGAAGCGTGACCGGAGCGCGACGATCGTCGCGGCCGTGTCCTCGACCGGGACGCCGGGCTGCAGCAGGTATGAGACCCTGCGGGAATCGCGGACCTGCAGGGCGGCGGTGCTCGCGGTGCCGGTCACGATCGCCATCCGGCCAGGTGCCTGGCTGGCGATCCCGGATACCACGGCGTGCCCCGGATCGCCGATCAGCACCAGGTCATCACCCCGGCCGGCCAGCCGCCTGGCCTCGGCGTGCAGAGCTGAGACCAGCGGGCAGGTGGCGTCGAGGATCTCCAGGCCGCGAGCCTGCGCCTCCGCCCGCACGGCGGCAGGCACGCCGTGCGCGGGGAACACGACCGTCATGCCGTCGGGCACCTCGGACAGGCTCCGGACCGGCCTGGCCCCGCGGTCGCCGGCGGCGGCGAGCTCGGCGATCTCGGGATCGCTGGCGGCCAGGCCGTCATAGACATAGACGGCGCCCCGGTCGGCGAGCGCCTTCCTGACCATGCCGAGCGCGCGACGGGCGCCACCGCACCACGGACCCGCCGCCGAGAGCAGCCGCCGGGTGCCGACCACCGCGGACCACTCCTCCACCGCGGCCCGTGCGGCCGCGGCCGCCATCCGGTCGCCCGGCGCTGCCGCGGCCGCGATTGCCGCGGGGCTTCCGTCCCGCTGGCGGCAGGTCGCCACGAAGACGGCCGCCCCGTCGGCGCCGTCACCGGGCTCGTCACAGCGGGCGACAGGCCCCGTCCCGGTGCTCGCGCCCCTTCGCCGCAGCGCCCCCGCGACCAGCGGCGCGGCCGGGCACGGCAGCAGGCCGTGCACCGGGTCTCCGACCTGGGTTGCGACGAGGACCTGGCCTTCGGGCACGGTCGTACCGGGCGCCACCATCTCGCGCGCCGTGGCCCGGCTGTTCGTGCCGCTGTCCCGGCCGGCCGTTCTGTCACCTCGCTGGTTGGCATGCTGCCCGCTGCGGGCGCTGCCGTCATTCCCCGCAGCCGGTCATCGTCGGGTCAGGGAAGGGCCAAGGTTTCGTTTGAGCCCGCACAACGGCACATCGATCAAGCAGGCCAGGTGCCTGGGCCGGCAGGAGCCGGCGCCGTCAGCTCTCGTTGTCGCCCCGGCGCTGCTGCTCGGCGAGGAACCGCTCGAACTGCGCGCCGAGCTCCTCCGCGGTAGGCATGTTCTCGCCGTCGGCCAGCAGGCTGTCCCGGCCGGCGACGAACGAGTCGTACTGCTGCTCCAGTGCCGCGACAACCTCCGCGACCTCGGCCGACCCCTCGACCTGCCGGGCGATCTCCAGGTCGGTCCGCCGGGCCGACTCGCGCAGCGCGTCGGACGGGAGAGACAGCCCCGTCGCCCGCTCGACCGCCTCCAGCAGGGTCACCGCGGCCGCCGGGTAGGCCGCCTGGGCCAGGTAGTGCGGCACGTGCACGGCGAATCCCACGGCTGGCCTGCCGTCCTCGCCGAGGCGAAGCTCCAGCAGCGCCGCCGCGCTGCCAGGTACCTGCAGCCGGTCCACGAACGGGCGGTACCCGGCCACCAGGTCGGTCTGGTTCGCATGCGCGGTGATGCCCAGCGGGCGGGTGTGCGGGACGCCCATCGGGATCCCGTGGAAGGTGACCGCGAGCCGTACCCGCAGCCGCGCTGCCAGGGCGCGGATCGCGGCCGTGAACGCATCCCACTGGTGGTCCGGCTCTGGCCCGTCCAGCAGCAGGAACGGGGTGCCGTTCCGGTCGTGCAGCAGCGAGACGGTCAGCTCCGGGCTGTCGTAGCTCTCCCAGTGGTCCTTCGCGAAGATCATCGCCGGCCGCCTGGACCGGTAGTCCAGCAGCGAGTCGACGTCGAACGACGCGATCTCGCGGTGCTCGAGCGCCTCGGTCAGGTGCGCCGCGAGCTGCCGGCCGGCCCCGCCCGCGTCGATGAACCCGTCCAGGTAGTACAGCAGCACGATGTCGTCGAGGTCAGGGACGTCCGGCCGGACCTCGTAGAGGTCTGCTGGGTTGGGCGCCACGTGCACAGCCTCCTCTAGCGTTGGTCACGTACCAGTCTTACCAACGTCGGGCCGTGATCCGGCACTTCGCGTCCCGCCAGGCTACCCCGCGCCCGCCCGCCGCTCTAGCCAGCGGGTGAACAGCTTCGGCAGTTCCTCGTCCAGGAACTCGAAGTAGGCGACCGACTCCGCCATCCGGTTGGCGGCAGGAGAGCCGGGCCCGAGGATGGCGGCTCCCTCCCGCATGACGTCCGCCCAGCGCGTGAACATCTTGTCTCTGGAGCGCATGACGGCATACCACACGTCGCCCGGGATCCGGTACCGGTGCCGTCGGGAGCCGGGCTCGCTCTCCCGGCTGACGAGCCCCACCTGGATCAGGTACCGCACGCCGCCGGATACGGTCGCCGGGCTGGCCCGGAGGATGCCGCCGAGCTCCGCGGCCGTGAGCAGCCCGTCATCGGAGGTCATGAGCGCCACGAACACCCTGGCAGGGGTCTGCGGGAAGCCGGCCTCGCCGAGCACGGTCGCGAACCGTTCGATGAACCGGCGCACGGCCTCGGGGTTGCGGTCCCCGGGCTCCGCGCCGGGCCGTTCCTGCGACCGGGCCGGCCTGCGGTCCCCGGGCTCCGCGCCGGGCCGGTGCCGGGGGCGGCCCGCTCCCGGATCCTGTCCAGCCTCACGAGTCTGCACGTGCCATCCGTTCTGGTCCTCGGTTATAACTTTCAGAGTTTTCTGAATGTAGCGTATCATCGGAATCATGACCGATGCCATCATGGCATCCGCGCTCCGCAAGTCCTACGGCCCGACCGTCGCGCTGGACGGGCTGGACCTCACCGTGGCGGAGGGCGAGGTGCACGGGTTCCTCGGGCCGAACGGGGCCGGCAAGACCACGACCATCAGGATCCTGCTCGGCTTGCTGCGGGCCGATGGCGGGACCGCCCGGCTGCTCGGCGGCGACCCATGGCGCGACGCCACGGCCCTGCACCGGCGGCTTGCCTACGTGCCCGGCGAGGTGACGCTCTGGCCGAACCTGACCGGCGGGGAGGTCATCGACATGCTCGGGCGGCTGCGCGGAGGGCTGCGCTCCAGCAGGCGGGAGAGCCTGCTGCGCCAGTTCGACCTGGACCCGGCGGTCAGGGCACGGGCCTACTCCAAGGGGAACAGGCAGAAGGTTGCGCTGGTCGCGGCACTGGCCTCGGACGCCGAGCTGCTGATCCTGGACGAGCCGACTGCCGGCCTCGACCCGCTGATGGAGGAGGCGTTCCGGGAGTGCATCGAGCAGGAGCGGCGCCGTGGCCGGACGGTGCTGCTGTCCAGCCACATCCTGTCCGAGGTGGAGGCGCTCTGCGACCGGGTGACGATCATCCGCAAGGGCCGCGCGGTGGAAACAGGCAGCCTGGCCCAGATGCGACATCTGCGGCGCACCTCGATCACCGCTGAGCTGGCCGGCCAGGCAAGCCCAGGAGGGATGCCGGCCGGCCCCGGCGGTGAGCGAGCCCGGGACGGGGACGGGCTCGCGGCCCGCCTGCGCGGCCTGGCCGGCGTGCACGACCTGGACGTCATGCACAATCGGATCCGGTGCCAGGTGGACGACGCTAGCCTGACGGACACGCTGCGCCTGCTGGCTGCGGCGGGCGTGACCAGCCTGGTCAGCCAGCCGCCGACGCTGGAGGAACTGTTCCTGCGGCACTATGCCGCCGATGGCGAGACGCCGGGCGCCGCGGCCCGGGCTGGCTCGGCGTGCTGAGCCCAGGCGGTCCCGCCGGTCCGGGACGCCGGAACCGCATGACGGCGGGCTCGGCGCGCCCGTCCCGGGCAGCGCGGGACAGCTCTGGGCCGCCCCGCCCGGAGCGAGCACCCCGGATGGCACTGGCCGGACTCGGGGAGCTGTTCAGGCTCGCCGCCCGGAGGGACCGGCTGATGCTGCTGCCCTGGCTTTACGTGCTCGCGGCACTGCTGGCGGCCACCGGATACAGCTTCCGCAAGCTCTACCCGGATCCGGCGGGCCGGGCGCGCCTTGCCTCGGGCATCGCGCACAACCCGGCCCTGCTGGCGCTGAGCGGGCCGCTTTCCGGTGACTCGCTCGGCGCGCTCTCGGTGTGGAAGGTTGGCGCGGCCTCAGCCGCCGGCGCGGCGCTGATGTCGATATTCGTGGTGGTCAGGCACACCAGGGGAGACGAGGAGGCCGGACGGCTCGAGCTGATCGGCTCGGCGGCATCCGGACGGCTTGCCCCGCTCGCAGCCGCGCTGGCCATGGCGGGGGCCGCTGACCTGGCCATCGGGCTCGTGGTAGCAGTGGCAATGATCGCCGTGGGCATGCCGCCCGCAGGCTCGCTTGCGCTCGGGCTGGCCCTGGCCGGGTGCGGCCTGGTGTTCGCGGGTGCAGCCGCGGTCACCGCCCAGGTCGCGGCGGCGGCGCGGACGGCCCGGGCACTGGCGATCGGCGTGCTCGCGGCCTGCTACGTGATGATGTCGGCGGGCGCGGCGGCCGGAGTGTCCGGCCCTGCCTGGGTCGGATGGCTGTCCCCGGTCGGCTGGGCCGTCCAGGTTCGCGCCTATGCCGGCGATCGCTGGTGGGTGCTCGCTCCGCCGCTGGCCGCCGCCGTCGGCCTCTCGGCCATCGGTGTCGTCCTGGCATGGCGGCGTGACCTGGGAACCGGGCTGGTGGCGCCGCGGCCCGGCCGGGCGGCCGCCGGACCGCTGCTGGGCGGCCCGGCGCTGCGGCCAGGGGCGGCCCGCGGCCGGGCACGCCCGCTGGTGGCCCCGCTGGCGCTGGCCTGGCGGCTGCAGCGCGGCGCCCTCCTGGGCTGGGCGGCCGGGGCCCTGCTGATCTGTGCCGCCTCGGCGTCGGCTGCCCGCGGCATCGGCTCGATGGTGGGCGGCGGCCAGACCAGGCAGGCGATCCTGCGGCTGGGCGGGGTGTCCGGGCTCACCAGCGCCTACCTTGCGGCGATCATGGTGATGGCCGGGCTCGCCGCAGGCGGCTACGCCACCTCCGCCGTGCTCCGGCTGCGCGCCGAGGAGACGTCGCAGCGCGCCGACCCGCTGCTGGCCACTGCGGTCAGCCGGGATGGCTGGGCGCTGAGTCACCTGGCGGTCGCGGTGGCGGGCTGCGCGCTCATGCTGGCCGCGGCCGGCGCCGGCGCCGGCATCGGCTACGGGCTGCGCGCCGGCGACCCGGGGCGGCAGGTGCTCCGGATGGCCGGCGCGGCGCTCGCGCAGCTCCCCGCGGCGCTGGCCGTGGCGGGCGTGGCGGTCGCCCTGTTCGGGCTGATACCGCGGGCCAGCGTCGCCGGCGGCTGGGCAGCGCTGGCGGTCGCCGTCGTGATCGGGTTCTTCGGGCCGGAGTTCCGGATGCCGCAGTGGCTCCTTGACCTTTCCCCTTTCACTCACGTGCCGCGGCTGCCGGGCGGCCCGGTGCCGGCAGCGCCGCTCGCCTGGCTGTCGGCTTCGGCGCTTGCGCTGGCCGCGGCTGGCCTCGCGGGCCTGCGCCGCCGCGACATCGGCTAGCAGCCGGAGAGTCCGGCTAGCCGCCGGCGACATCGGCCGGAGTGGTTCCGTGGCCGCCTGCCCGGCGGCCGGGACCGCCTCCGCACGGGCACCCCCGGCGGGCCGGAGGCCGCGTCCCTCGGCCCGGACCGTGTCAGTAGGCTCGTGCACAGGGAGAGGGCAGCGGGAGGTTGCTGGCGTGCGCATCGCGAGGTTCTCCGTCGGCGACAGCGTCGGGTACGGGATCGTGGATGTGGCGCGGCCGGATGGCGCGACGGGCGGGGAAGGCCCCGGTGCCTCCGCCGCGCCAGGCGCGGCCGCGCAGGGGCTGGCCATCGCGGAGATCGTCGGTCATCCGTTCGCGCCCGGCGGCGAGGCGCCGCGGCTGTCGGGCGCCCGCTATCCGCTCGCTGACGTCCGCCTGCTGGCCCCCGTGCTGCCGAGCAAGGTCATCGCGATCGGCAAGAACTATGCCGAGCACGCCAGGGAGATGGGCGGTGAGCCGCCGCCCGAGCCGGTGATCTTCCTGAAGCCGTCGACGGCGGTCATCGGCCCCGGCGACCCGATCGCCCGGCCCGTCCGGCTGTCGCAGCGGGTGGACTTCGAGGGAGAGCTAGCCGTGATCATCGGCAGGCTCTGCCGGGACGTGCCGCCCGCCCGGGTCCCGGAGGTGATCTTCGGATACACCTGCGCCAACGACGTGACCGCCCGGGACCTGCAGGCCAGGGACGGGCAGTGGGCGCGGGCCAAGGGCTTTGACACGTTCTGCCCGCTCGGGCCATGGATCGAGACCGACCTTGACCCCGCGGACCTGGAGCTGACCACGCTGGTGAACGGCGAGATACGGCAGAGCGCTCGCACCTCGCTGCTGCTGCACGACGTGACCGCGCTGATCTGCCATGTCAGCGCGGTGATGACGCTGCTGCCCGGCGACGTGCTGCTGACCGGAACTCCGGCCGGCGTCGGGGAGCTGAAGGAGGGCGACGAGGTATCGGTGACGATCGAGGGGATCGGGACGCTGTCCAACCGGGTGACCGACCGTGAGTGACGCCGAGCCCCCGGTCCGGGTCCGGTTCGCGCCGTCGCCGAGCGGTGACCTGCACGTCGGCAACATCCGGACGGCGCTGTACGACTGGGCGTTCGCCCGGCATACCGGCGGGGTGTTCGTGCTGCGGATCGAGGACACCGACCGCTCCCGGGTGCTTCCCGAGTACATCGACTCGGCGCTGGAGACGCTGCGCTGGCTCGGCCTGGACTGGGACGAGGGGCCCGAGAAGGGCGGGGATTACGGGCCCTACCTGCAGAGCGAGCGGCTCGGCACCTACGCCGACTGGGTGAACAGGTTCCTGGAGAGCGGCGCTGCCTACTACTGCTACTGCACCCAGGAGGAGGTCGCCGCCCGGCGCGCGCAGGCGCGGGAACGGGCAGGCGGTCCGGGCGGTCCGGGCGGGGAGTCCGGTCCGGGCGGTCCGGCCGGGCCAGCCGGCTACGACGGGCACTGCAGGTCGCTGACGCCAGCCCAGGTGGCCGCCTACCGGGCGGAAGGGCGGCGGCCCGTCGTCCGGATGCGCATGCCGGAAGGATCGACCACCTTCACCGACCTGGTGCGCGGGCCGGTCACCTTCGATCACGAGCACGTGCCGGACTTCGTCCTGGCCCGGTCCGACGGCAGCCCGCTGTACACGCTCGCGGTGGCGGTCGACGACGTGCTCATGAAGATCACCCATATCGTGCGCGGTGACGACCTGCTGTCCTCGACGCCCCGCCAGCTTGCCGTCTACCGGGCGATGGGAGTGGCGGACGCGGACTTCCCGGTGTTCGCGCACCTGCCCTACGTGCTGGGACCTGGCGGCCAGCCGCTGAGCAAGCGGTACGGGTCCGCCTCGATCGGGCACTACCGCGACCAGGGCTATCTGCCCGAGGCGCTGTGCAACTACCTGGCGCTGCTCGGCTGGTCGCCGGGCGGCAACCGGGAGGAGTTCACGCTCGGCGAGATGGCGGCCGAGTTCGACCTCGCCCGGCTGAACAAGAACCCCGCCAGGTTCGACGCGAAGAAGCTGGAAGCGATCAACGGAAACAAGATCCGGGCCCTGCAGCCCGCCGACTTCGCCGCGCGGATCACGCCGTTCCTGGCCCGCGCGGGGCTGGTCGCCGACCCGCCTGAGCCCGCCGATGCTGAGATGATCGCCGCCGCCGCGCCGCTGATCCAGACCCGGATCGCGACCCTGGCGCAGGCGCCGGACATGCTCCGTTTCCTGTTCGTGCCCGAGGAGGAGTTCGCCGCCGACCCCGATGACGCCGCGAGGATACTGAACGAGGACGCGGCGCCGGTGCTCAAGGCGGCAGCCGGCGCCCTGGCGGGGCTCCCGGACGGGTCCTGGGCGCGCGGGCCCATCGAGGACGCGCTGCGCTCGGCCCTCATCGACGGGCTGGGGCTGAAGCCGCGCCTGGCGTTCGCCCCTGTCTACGTCGCGGTGACCGGCAGGCGGGTCGCCCCACCGCTGTTCGAGTCGCTGGAACTGCTCGGCCGTGCCAGGTCGCTCGGGCGGCTGAACCACGCGCTCGGCGAGGCCGGCTGACCCGCCCGGGCCGCGAGCCGGGCGTGGGCGCTGGCAGGGGAAATCGTTATGAATCATGGAAGGTCTTGTTCCGGCGGGGGCCGGCGCGGGTCAAAGGCGCCTGCGCGGTACTGTTTCCACGACAGGCTGTAGGACGAGCAAATGACCGGCCAGTGGAGCCGGGAGTCATCCGCTGGGAAGGCAATCTGTGAGTCCCCATCGCATCACCCCGAGCCAGCGCGGCCCGCGCCATCCGGTCCGGCCGCTGGCGCTCCCGGCGCGGACGGCGCGCCCCGCGCGGCCCGCGCGGCCCGCTCGCGCAGCGCATCCGTCCCGGCGGCCCCGCCTCGCCCGGTCCCTGCGGGTGCGCCGGTGGGGCCCGAGGGCGCTGCTCGTCGGCGGGCTGGTGCTGGCTACGACGGGATGCCAGTCCACGGCGCTCACCCGGCTTGGCTTCCCGCCGCCGGTGACGAAGCAGGGGCAGGTCACCCTGAACCTCTGGCAGGGCGGCTGGATCGCGGCGTTCTGCGTCGGGATCGTGGTCTGGGGCATGGTCGTCTGGTCGGTGCTGTTCTACCGCAGGCGCGGTGACCGGGTGCCGCACCAGGTCCGGTACAACCTGCCGATCGAGATCCTCTACACGGTGATCCCGTTCATCATGATCGGCGTGTTCTTCTACTTCACCGCCCGCGACGAGAACTACATCGACAGGCTCCCCCCGCATCCCGACGTCGTCGTGAACGTCTACGGCTTCCAGTGGAGCTGGGCGTTCCAGTACCCGCAGTACCCCGTGAAGAACAACCAGTGCCCGAGCGGCTCCGGGGTATGCGAGGTGGGCCAGATGTGGAACCCGGCCACGCCGAGCATGGACAGCCAGCTTCCGCTGCTGGAGATTCCCGAGCATGAGACCGTCCGGTTCAACCTGGTCTCGCTGGATGTGATCCATTCGTTCTGGATCGTGCCGTTCGAGTTCAAGCGAGACGTGATTCCCGAGCATCCGAACCACTTCGAGGTGACGCCGACCAGGACCGGAACGTTCATCGGGCGCTGCAGCGAGCTGTGCGGCGTCTACCACAGCCGGATGCTGTTCAGGGTCAAGATCGTCACGCCAGCGCAGTTCCGCACCTGGATCGCTGGCCAGCAGGCGCTGCAGAATGCATCTGGGGGTGCTCAGTGACCACGTTCGAGGAGCAGGCCCGGCCCGCCGTCATCGCCGCGCCACGGCCCTACCGCAAGGGCTCGATCATGGCGGACTGGCTGTCGACGACCGACCATAAGATCATCGGGCACCTGTACCTGATCACCTCGTTCGCGTTCTTCATGGCCGCCGGGCTGATGGCGATGATCATGCGGGCGCAGCTGATGGGCCCGGACAACCACA
>Ga0209061_1000770_pt1 | contig 69242 bp, 60 predicted proteins | sample Coa_R1_10_FD_187157 | JGI IMG/M metagenome (GOLD analysis project Ga0209061, IMG submission 187157) | Surface soil microbial communities from Centralia Pennsylvania, which are recovering from an underground coalmine fire - Coalmine... | ecosystem: Environmental > Terrestrial > Soil >... | reverse complement strand
CCCGGCCGCCCCGGCCTTCAGAGGTAATCGGCCGGGTCCAGGCTGCGGGGGAGGGTGGTGAAGTCCTGGAAGCCCTTGCTGGTGACGAGGCCGGTGTCCTCCACCCGCACCCCCCCAAGGCCGGAGAGGTAGAGGCCTGGCTCAACCGTCACCACATCACCGGCCTGGAGCGTACAGTCGACTCGGCCGATGGTCGGCGGCTCATGCACCTCCAGCCCCACCCCATGACCGGTGGAATGGTTCATGATCGGCCCCTCGCTGCGCCCCTCGAACCCTGGAGTCGACGTACCGTACCCACGCTCGACCAGCGTGCGACAGACAGCATGGTGGACCTCGCGACCGTTGGCACCGTCAACGAGCCGTGATATGGCCTCATCCATGGCCGCCACACACGCCTCGTGCATGCGGCGGATCTCTTCCGGCACCGGGCCCACCACCACCGTCCGGGTCAGGTCCCCGTGGTACCGGGAGGTGGAGCCTCGGGGGAAGATGTCGATGATCACCGGCGCCCCTACGCGAATCGGTCCGGATCCCCTCAGGTGAGGGAGAGCGCAGTCGGGAGCGCCAGCCACGATCATCTCTCGGGCCAGGTACCCGATCTCGTTGAGCGTCGCTTGGGCCCTGGCCATCAGTCGCTCCGAGGTGAGGGGACTGTCCTCAAGCCAAAGCCAGCCGTCACTCCGAGGCTGGGCGGTAGCCAGGAGGGCGATCACCTCCCGGCAGGCCGCCTCCGCCGCCTCCTGGGCGGCACGGATGAACTCCACCTCCTCGACCGATTTCCGACGTCGCTCTCGGACGAAGAGGTCGCGGTCGATCTCCACCTCCAGGTCCAGCTGGCGCAACCCTTCGTAGAGGATGGCCGGCAGCATCGGGGAGACCCGAACGGATCGAACCGACCGCTCGGCGAGGACGCGACGGGCGACCTCCAGCCACGCCTTGGGGAGGTCGGGGCCGTCCTGCCACCCCATCTCCAGCCGGTCGACGATCCTCGTTGCCCGTGCCTGGCGTTGCGCCCGACCAACCTCCATCCCCGGGAGGACCAGCAAGTCGTCGTCCTCTCCGAAGCGCACGTAGAGCGCCTGCTCGACCGGGAAGCGGCAGGCATACAGGAACTCGGCGTCATCGTCACCGCGGGAGAAGAGGAGAAGGGGCTTCACGTGCACGAAACTCTAGTCCCTCGGGCCCTGCTGCTGCCCAGCGGCTCGGACCAACGTGAGCCGGCGCTCGATCGCCGTCGCCAGGATGACGGCCAGGGCGGCGGGGGCCTCAAGGTTGACCTCCTCCTCGACCGCCTCGACCAGGTCGGTCGGAACGTGGCCACGGAGGAGCTGCATCTGATGCTCATAGACCGCGGCCAGCCCCTGAGCGGGGCTGCGCCCGTCCAGCTGCAGCAGCTCCTGGACCCGGTACCCGTCACCATGCACGATCGGGTAGCCGGAACGGCGCAGCGCTCGCAGGTCCCTGAAGAGCGTCCGCTCCGAGACCCCAACCAGCGAGGCCAATCGTTGGGGCGTCAAGCCGGGCTCCCGGATGACGGCGGCCAGGATGCGCAGCCGCCGCGCCAGGCGCTGGGCGCGGGTCAGACCGCGCCGTCGCCGTCTGGCCATCGACGCTCCTTGAGCCAGCCCTCGCGAACGGACTGGTCCTGTGATGAGACGGGGTTGGATGGGGTCGGCGTCGCGTGCTCCTCCATCGACATGATGCGACGGCGGCCGGCAGGCCGGCTCGCGCAAGCTAAGCCCGTGCGCTCAGGGATGGCAGCGCGGATGGGAGCTGGCGCCGGCCGGATAGCGCCCGGTCACTTCGCGGTGGTCATGGCCACGGGCATCCTCTCCGTCGACGCACGACTGCTGGGCCAAGAGTTGATCTCTCTGGTCCTGCTGGCGGTCGCCGGCGCGATCTACCTCGGGTTGGTGGCGCTGGTGGCGGCACGGCTGGTGCGCTCCCCCGCCCGGCTGGTGACGCTGCCCGAGCCAGCCGTCGGATTCGAGGCCCTCACCTTCGTCGCCGGCACCGGCGTGCTCGGCTCCCGCCTGATGCTGGACGGCTGGCAGGCCGTCCCTCTCATCCTGTGGTCGCTGGCAATCGCGAGCTGGGCGTTCCTCACCTCCCGTCTGGCGGCCGCCCTGACCGTCCTCCCCTGGCGGCGGATCGCACCAACCGTCCGCGGCAGCTGGTTGCTGGCAGTGGTCGCCACGCAAGCGACGGTCGTGCTGGGCGCACACGTGGGGAGTGGCGAGATCGCTCCCACGCTGACGTTCGCCTGCACATGTGGCTGGCTCCTGGGATTGGGCCTGTATGTGGGCATCGCCTTTCTTCTCCTTGCCCGCCTGCTCGCCCGCCCCCTCAGGGCGGGCACGGTGACCCCGGACTACTGGATCTGCATGGGGGCCCTGGCCATCTCCACTCTGGCCGGCTCGGAACTCCTGAGCACGCCCGGGCGAGCGCTGCCGTCCCTCGCTCGCCCGTTCGTGGCCGGGACCACCATCGGGGCCTGGGCAGTGGGCACGGCCTGGATCCCATGGCTGGTCGGGATCGAGCTCTGGCGCCAGCGCGTTGACCCAACCTCCCGCCGCTACGAGCGGGAACGCTGGAGCACGGTGTTCCCACTGGGCATGTACGGGGCCTGCAGTCTCCAGCTGGCCCGGCTGCTCCACGCACCCGGCCTCGCCCTCCTCGGCCACGCGTTCTTCTGGCTCGGCTTGGCTTGCTGGGTCACAGTGGGGGCCGGCGCAGCAAGCGCCGCGATGGAGGCATTGCGGTCCTCGAGGTGAACGCGGCATCCAATGGGGTGGGATAGTATGCTGGTGGTACGCTGCCGTACGGGTGCGGCTGCCGAGCGGCTGGCACTCTCTCAGCTGTGCCCAGACCCGGCAGTGAATCCTCGGCATGATGGGAGGGTGCTATGGGGGAGAGCGATGTGGCCCGGGTGCCGCGCTCTGACGTCGCACCGAACTCGTCTCGGCGCGGCAGGGCTTGGCGGACGCGCTCGGGCATCATGGCTCTGGCGGCCGCCCTCGGGCTTGCGGTGGCCGCCTGCGGCGGAGGGACCACAACCGGACCGACTTCGAGCGGTGCTGGCCACCGAGGCGGCACGTTGGTCCTGGTGGGGAAGGGCGACGTCGACCACATGGACACCGCTAGCGCTTACTACACGGTCACCGACATGCTGATGCGGGCCTTCACCCGTCAGCTTGTCGCCTATCCAGCCAGCAACGACTTCAAGACGGCCACGACGCCCGTCGCTGACATCGCCTCTGAGGTGCCAACCAAGGCCAACGGCGGGATCAGCGCTGACGGCAAGACCTACACCTTCCACATCAGGAAGGGGGTGAGATGGGACACCAACCCACCTCGTCAGGTGACCGCCCAGGATGTCGTCCTCGGCTTCAAGCGGTTGTGCAACCCAGTGAACCCGGTGGGGGCGCCCAGCTATTTCGAGGACACCATCGTCGGGTTCAAGGACTACTGCGAGCCGATGCTGAAGATCGCGGGCACGGTCGATGCCATCCGCAACTACATCCAGAGCCACGATATCTCGGGGATCACCACCAAGGGCACGGACACGGTGATCTTCCACCTGATCCAGCCCGCCAGCGACTTCCTCAACATCATGGCCATGACCTTCTCGTCCCCAGCCCCGGTTGAGTACCTCAACTACCTCCCCGACAGCGCCGAGTTCCAACAACACACCATCTCGGACGGCCCCTACCGGATCGTGAAGTACGACCCGGGCAAGGAGATCGACCTGGCTCGGAACCCGGCCTGGGATCCCTCCACGGATCCAATCCGCAAGGCCTATGTGGACCAGATCAAGGTCATCGAGGGCCTCGACCCCACCGCCAGCTACGAGCAGATCGCAGCCGGGACGGCCGACATGGACTGGGACAACCCACCACCCACCGCCCAGCTGGCGCAGCTCGTGGCCTCGCACGACCCGCGCCTGGAGGTAGGACCACCGGGCAGCCTCAACCCCTACATCGTCTTCAACCTCCAGAGTCCCAATGAGAACGGCGCCCTGAAGAAGCTGGCCGTCCGTCAGGCGATCGAGTACGCGGTGGACAAGGTAGCGGTGGAGCAGGTCTACGGCGGACCTGAGTTCAACACGCCCGCCACCCAGATCCTCACCCCGGGCAACGCCGGCTACCAGAAGTTCGACCTCTATCCCACCCCCGGCAACAGGGGCAACCCGGCCAAGGCCAGGCAGCTCCTGGCTCAGGCTGGTTACCCCAATGGCCTGACCCTGAAGATGATCTACCGGACCAACAGCGTCCACCCCCAGGTGGCTCAGACCTACCAGGCCAGCCTGAAGCAAGCCGGCATCACGCTCCAGCTCATCCCGGTGCCGCCCTCGGACTTCTACTCCAAGTACCTGGAGGTGCCCTCGGTGGCACAGCAGGGGGTATGGGACATCGCCGATCCGGGCTGGGTGCCGGACTGGTACGGCAACAACGGCCGGACCATGATCCAGCCGCTCTTTGACGGTCGAACCTACGGCCCCGACAGCACCGATTTCGGCGACTACAACAGTCCGAGCGTCAACGCCGACATCGACAAGGCGCTGTCAGCTACCACCGTCGAGGCGGCCGGGCAGTACTGGCACGCTGCCGATCTCCAGATCATGAAGGACGCGGCGGTGGTCCCGGTGCTCGACCAGAGGCTGTACTTCATGCGCTCGTCCCGGGTGCAGAACTACATCGTCTCTCCCTTCACCGGTGACGGTGATATCACCAACGTGTGGCTGAAGTAGTGACGACGCGGCCGGGGGCGGCCCCATCCAGGGCCCGCCCCTTGGCCAGGTTCTCGATGCGTGGCGGACGGCGCCACCTGGATGCTCGCCAGCCCATACGCCCATGAGCGCTGCTCTGCTCCAGGTTCGAGGACTCCGGGTGACCTTCCCCACCCCAGACGGACCCCTGGAGGCGGTTCGTGGCGTCGACCTTGACGTCCCAAGTGGAACCGTGGTAGGGGTGGTCGGGGAGTCGGGATCAGGCAAGAGCGTGACCATGCTTTCCATGCTCGGCCTGATCCAAGGGGCCCAGGTGTCCGGCCAAGCGCTGTTCGAGGGCAGGGACCTGCTGGGCATGTCCGCCTCCGAGCTACGGAAGGTCCGCGGGGCCCGGATCGCGATGGTCTTCCAGGACCCCCTCTCCAGCCTGCACCCTCATTACCGGGTAGGCTGGCAGATCGCGGAGATGATCCGGGCTCACGAGCCGGTGTCGCGGGCCCAGGCCCGGCGCCGCGCGGTCGAGCTCCTGGCGATGGTCGGCATCCCCCAGCCGGAGCAACGGGTCGACGACTATCCGCACCAGTTCTCGGGCGGGATGCGGCAGCGGGTCATGATCGCCATGGCCCTCGCCCTGCACCCTCGACTGCTGATCGCCGACGAGCCGACCACCGCCCTCGACGTGACCGTGCAGTTGCAGATCCTGGACCTGCTCCGACGGCTGCAGGCAGAGCTGGACACCGCTGTGATCATCGTCACCCACGACCTCGGGGTGATCGCCGAGATGGCCCAAGAGGTGTTGGTCATGTACGCCGGCCAGGTGGTGGAGCGTGCCTCCCGTCGGGGGATCTATCGCCATCCCCACCATCCCTACACCCGTGGCCTGCTCGGCTCGCTTCCGGCCCGGGCTGAGCTGCCCGGACGCCCTCATGCTCCCCTTGGGGCAGAGAGGGGCCGGCGAGATCGGCTGACGCCGATCCCCGGCCAGCCCCCGAGCCTGCTCCACGTACCCTCTGGCTGCCCCTTCCATCCCCGTTGTCCCTTTGTCATGGATGTTTGTCGAAGAAAACCCCCGGAGCTCCGACCCTTGGATGCCGATGGATCGCATCGCTCCGCCTGCTGGCTGCCGGTGGACCTGGTCGGCCTCGGGCCCGAGGTGGACGGGCGTCGCCAGGCCGCGGCCGAGGCGGGCCGTGCCCGCCTCGGCCGCTCCCAGGAGGCAGGATGAGGAGCAGCCCACCCCCCGCTGGGGACGACCAGACGCTCCTCCGGCTAGAGGAGGTGGTCAAGCACTTCCCGATCCGGCGGGGGGTCGTTCTTCGTCGCGAGGTGGGGCGGGTTAGAGCCGTGGACGGGGTCAGCCTGGAGGTGCGCCGCGGCGAGACCCTGGGGCTGGTGGGCGAGACCGGCTGCGGCAAGTCCACCCTGGCTCGCTGTATGGCCCGTCTCCATGAACTCACCTCAGGACGGGTCGTGTTCGACGGTCGCGACATCTCCCGGCTGCCCCAGCGCCAGCTGCGACGGCTGCGCACCGACCTGCAGATGATCTTCCAGGACCCCTACAACTCCCTCAACCCCCGCCGCCGGGTGGGCTCGATCATCGGTGACCCCCTCGCCATCCACGGTCTCGCTGACGGCGCTGAGCGGCGACGGCGGGTGCAGGAGCTGATGGCCCAGGTGGGACTTAACCCCGAGCACTACAACCGTTTCCCGGCCGAGTTCTCAGGAGGACAGCGACAGCGAATCGGCATCGCTCGGGCTCTCGCCCTGCGCCCTCGGCTTGTGGTTTGCGACGAACCGGTCTCGGCCCTCGACGTCTCCATACAGGCCCAGATCCTCAACCTTCTCGCCGACCTCCAAGGGCAGCTGGGGCTGACCTACGTGTTCATCGCCCACGACCTCTCGGTCGTCCGCCACGTCAGCACCCGGATCGCAGTCATGTACCTGGGCAAGATCGTGGAGGTGGCGGAGACCGAGGACCTCTTCACCCGCCCTCGCCACCCCTACACCTGCGCCCTCCTCTCGGCCATCCCGATCCCCGACCCAGACCTGGCCGATCGTCGGGCACGGCTCTTGCTGACCGGCGACGTGCCCTCCCCCGTCAACCCGCCCACCGGCTGCCGTTTCCACCCTCGATGCCCCAAGGCCCGAGAGCGGTGCCGGCGCGAGGAGCCTCGCCTAGAGCCGAGGGCCGGTGATCAGGAGGGGCACGCGACCGCCTGCCACTACCCGGTAGAGCCGGACGAGGACCTGGCCCAGGCGGCAAGGGTACGAGAGGGAACCGTGGGGGAGGTCAAGGATGCGGGAGGAACGCATGGCGATCGGTGAACCGGTCCTGGTGGCGGAGGAGACCGGCATCGAGCCCGGCGTCGTCGCCCGCGGCCCCTGGCGCCTGGCCTGGGAACGGCTCCGGCGCGATCGGGCGGCCATCGCCTCGGCAGCCTTCATCATCTTCATCTCGCTGGTCGCGGTCGGCGCTCCCTTGATCGCCCACCTCACCGGCCATCCTCCGGACGCCCAGTATCGCGAGACTGGCCTCTCGATCAACGGCATCCCGGTGGGGCCCAACCGAACCTTCCTGTTCGGGACCGACGAGCTCGGCCGAGACGTCCTGGTCCGGGTGGCCTATGGCGCCCGCATCTCGCTGCTGGTGGGCGTGGTGGCGAGCGCGCTGGCGGTGCTGACCGGGGTCGTGGTGGGGATGTGCGCCGGATACTTCGGGACGACCGTGGACACGCTCCTCGCCCGGTCCATGGACGTCATCCTCTCCTTTCCACTCCTGCTCTTCGCCATCGCCCTGGTGACGGTGGTGGGCCCGAGCCTCCCTCTATCGGTGGCCATCATTGCGTTCTTCAGCTGGGCCCCGGTCGGCCGCGTGGTCCGGGGTCAGGTCCTGTCGCTTCGAGAGAAGGAGTTCATCGAGGCGGCTCGCGCGGTCGGTGCCAGCGACCTGCGCATCCTGATCGTCGACATCCTCCCCAACCTCGCCGCCCAGATCATCGTCTACGCCACCCTCCTGGTCCCGCTGTCGATCGTGTTCGAGGCCACGCTCTCCTTCCTGGGTCTGGGCGTGGTCCCCCCAACCCCCGAGTGGGGGAGCATGCTGGCGGAAGCGGTCTCCTACTACCAGGTCGCCTGGTGGTACGTGGCCTTCCCTGGTGCCGCTTTGCTCTTCACCACGCTCGCCTTCAACATCCTGGGCGACAGCGTCCGTGATGCTGTCGACCCCCGTGGGGAGCGGATGTTCGTGAGAGGCTGAACGTGCTGCGCTTTCTCCTCCGTCGGGTCCTGTTCGGGATCGTGGTCCTCTGGCTCGTGACCGTGGTCGTGTTCGTGATCTTCTTCCTGGCCCCCCACGACCCGGCCCGGCTGATCGCGGGGCGGATGGCGACGCCATCCACGGTGGCGGCCATCCGGCGCAACCTGGGCCTGGACCGGCCGGTCTACGTGCAGTACGGAAGCTTCGTCTGGGGTCTCCTGCACGGCAACCTGGGCTACTCGTACTACCGTGACCAACCGGTGACGCAGCTTCTCCTCAGCCGGTTGCCCGTCACCGCCTCCCTGGCCATCGGCGCCGCCCTGCTCTGGTTGCTGATCGGCGTCGGTGTCGGCGTCCTCGCCGCTGTCCGGCCCCGGTCCCTGGAGGACCGGGCGGCCACCGCCTTCGCCTTGCTCTTCTACTCGATGCCACCGTTCCTGCTCGGCCTGGTGCTGCTCTACCTGCTCTTCTTCCGGCTGCACCTGGCCGGCGTGACCTTCTTCGCCGGCGGCGGCTACGTGCCCCTGAGCCAGGACCCCCTCGGCTGGGCCCAGCACCTGCTCCTCCCCTGGATCACGCTGGCACTGGTGACCTCGGTGACGTACATCCGCCTGACCCGGGGAGCCATGCTGGACGTGCTCGGCGAGGACTACATCCGCACCGCCCGAAGCAAGGGCATCAGCGAGCTGCGTGTGATCATCGTCCACGCCCTGCGCAGCGCCCTCACCCCCGTGGTCACCCAGTTCGGCGTGGACCTGGCCACGTTGCTGGGGGGCGCGATCGTGACCGAGCAGGTGTTCGGCCTTCCCGGCCTCGGCCAGCTCTCGGTGCAGTCGGTGACCAACCAGGACCTGCCAGTGATCATCGGCACGGTGATCCTCTTCGCCTTCTTCATTGTGGTCGCGAACATCCTGGTGGACATCCTCTACGCCCTCATCGACCCCCGCGTGCGGCTGTCCTGAGGCCAGCTCGGACGCCAACGCACGCCTCACGAGTCCCCATCCCGACCTCGGAGCATCGAGCCGCAACCTCGCTCATGCGTACGAGCGAGGGGACGGTGGGGGCCGGGCCGAGCCTGCCTCCGGCGAACGGTCGTCTGCGATCGGGACCCGGATGTCGCGCGCATCCCAGCGCGCTCCCCCGGAGGCCGCCGGGGGCGTGGACCTCGGCCCCGCGCCCTCCCATCCCCGGGTTCGCCCCGCAGCGGCCGCGTTAGCGTTGGGATGGCGACCTTGAGGCAACCGACTCCGGTTCACGGTGCCCGGGGTTCACCTCGCCCGCCGTCGCCACCCCGCGCCCGAGTCCTCTCGTCACCAGCCCTTCGGGCCGCGCGGCCGGCGTCGAGGGCAGCGTCCCCCTTCACCTGGGCCTGCTGGCCCGCAAGGCACCTTCCCGGTCAGCCCAGGATCGATCCGGGTGGGCCACATGAGACTGGTCTTTTGCCGCTCACCCCAATACCATGACTTGACGATGATCGGGACGGGGGATTCGGCATCGTCGCGTGCCGAGCAGCGGGTACGGGCGCTGGAGCGCGCCGAGAGGACAGGCGTGCGCTTGGTGCGGTTCCTTTATTGCGACAACGACGGGGTGATCCGGGGCAAGGCCTGTGCCGCCTCCAACCTGGCGGAACGTCTCGAGACGGGCATCGGGCTGACCGTCGCCATGCAGGCCTTCACCATGCTAGACCGGCTGGCGCCGGTGGAGGGAATGGGCCCAGTGGGAGAGATCCGTCTCCTCCCCGACCCCTCCACCTTCGTGATCGCTCCCTACGCCCCCCACACCGGGGTGGTGCTCGTGGACATGATGACCTGCGACCGCGAGCCCTACGCCGCCGACGGCCGGTACTTCCTGCGCCGGATGGTCGACCGAGCCGCCACCTTCGACCTGGAGCTGGTGGCGGCCTTCGAGCCGGAGTGGACGCTGGCGGCTCGCGCCCCGGCCGGAGGGTGGGAGCCGGTCGATCGCAGCCTCTGCTTCTCGAGCCAAGGCATGCAGAACGTGGCCGAGGTCATCGACGAGATCGTCGCCGCCCTGGAGGCGCAAGGCCTGCCCGTCGAGCAGTACTACCCTGAACTCGGCTGGGGCCAGCAGGAGCTTTCCATCCGGCATGCCCCGGCGCTACGCGCCGCCGACAACCATCTCCTCTATCGAGAAACGGTGCGGTCGGTGGCAGCACGTCATGGTCTGGCTGCCTCCTTCGCTCCCAAGCCTTGGCCCGATCAGCCAGGCAACGGTTGCCACCTCCACTTCTCCGCCTGGGACCGCTCGGGACAGCAGAACCGCTTCGCCAGCGAGGATGGCGGTCTCTCCGAGCTGGGCCGGCACTTCACCGCCGGCGTGCTGCACCACCTCCCCGGCCTGCTCGCCCTCACCTGCGCCTCGGTCAACTCCTACCGGCGTCTCGCGCCCCAGACCTGGGCCTCCGCCTACCGCGTCTGGGGACCGGACAACCGGGAGGCGGCCCTGCGCGTCCCTTCCCCCTTCTGGGGGCGAGAGGCGGATTCGATGAACGTCGAGCTCAAGGCTTGCGACTCCAGCGCCAACCCCTACCTGGCGCTCGGAGGCCTGATCGCCGCTGGCCTGGATGGCGTGGAGCGAGAGCTGCCGCTCCCCCCGCCGGTGACGGTCGACCCACACCTGCTTGAGGAGCAGGAGCGGGCTCGCCTGGGGGCCACCCGGCATCCCGTCGGCCTGCACGAGGCGCTCGATCGCCTCGAGAACGACCGCGTGCTCATGGATGCGTTGGGCGATCGGCTAGCGACGTCGTACCTGGCCGTCAAACGCTCCGACATCGAGGGCTTCGCGGGCGAAGACGAGGTCTTCGAGTACGAGACGCATCGCTTCAGGTACTGACCGCCCGGCGATCGCCCTCCTCGAGTCCTGGGCGGACGAGCTGGCCATCGATCACCATTGCCATCCCCTGCAGCGATGGCCAGCGCGGCTTGAGGCCACAGAGTTCCGGGCTTGCTTCAGCGAGGCCAGGGATCGGCGACAGCACAGCGAGCACACCCAGCACACGCTCGTCTACCGGGTGGCGATTCAGCGGGTGGCCGCGGTCTTCGGCTGCCGCCCGACCGAGTCGGCGATCCTCACCCTGCGTCGCATGTCCGAGCCCTCCCGCTACGCGCAAGAGCTCCTGCAGCGGAGCCGGACCGGCCAGATGCTGTTGGATTACGGCTTCACCGAGCCCGACTCAATGACCGTCCAGGAGCACCGCTCAGCGGTTCCCATCCCGCAACGGGAGATCGTGCGGCTGGAGACGGTGGCCGAGGGCCTGGTCGAGCACCATCGCCGTCCTGAGGATTGGCTGGACGGGGTGCGGGCGGCGCTCGGCGAGGCCGTCAGCCGGGGTGCGGTGGGGGTCAAGACCATCGCCGCCTATCGCTCGAGCCTCCGGCTCCGCTGGCCCTCACCGCGCGAGATCCGTGAGGCATACACCCGCCTCCGCCAGGCTCCTCGAGGCCAGAACGGGCAGCCGCGCCTGCAGGGTGAGGCGCTCTGCCATCCCCTGGTGTTCACCGCGGCTGAGGAGTGCATCCGTCTCGGGGTGCCGCTCCAGGTGCACTGCGGGATCGGCGACCTGGACGAGGACCTGGCCGAGTCCTCCCCCCTCGGCCTACGGCCGCTCCTGGTCGAGGAGCGCTACGCCGGGCTGCGCACGGTCCTGCTGCACTGCTATCCCTACCACCGCGAGGCGGCGTACCTCTGCTCGGTCCATCCGGACGTGTACATGGACCTCTCGCTGGCGACCCACCTGGCGCTCACCGATGGCGCCCGGGCCATGCAGGAGGCGCTCGGCCTCTGCCCCTGGAGCAAGCTCCTGTACGCCACCGATGCCTCCCGACTGCCGGAGGTCTATTTGGTCGCGGCTCAGCTCCAGCGCGAGGCCCTGGCCACGGCCTTGGGGGAGGTAGTGGCCCGAGGCATCCTGGACCTCCCCGAGGCCACCGAGGCCGGCCGGCGGGTCCTGTCGGCGAACGCCCGTCAGCTCTACCGCCTGTAGCCAGCCACCGCCGGCGGTGCTAGAGTTGAGGTGGTCCTTGACAAGTCCAAACGTCGGGGTGCCCGCGAGGGCTCAATAGGGAATCCGGTCCAAAGCCGGAGCGGTCCCGCCACTGTAGCCAGCGTCCCGGCTGTGTCGCGGAGGCGACGCCACTGGGCCACTTCGGGCCTGGGAAGGTGAAGCCGGGGGCCCCACGCTGGGAGCCAGGAGACCTGCCCCGACGGCCAGGGAGTCGGACGGCGAGGATACGTCCCAGCCCGCGCTGGTGACCGGCTCGTCGTTCGCCTCCTGTACCCGAGGAGGTAGCGATTGGACGACGACGAGAGGCGGCGCCGGCGGGAAGCCAAGGCCCGCCGTCGTGGGCTGGTGCTGGTCTTCACCGGCGACGGCAAGGGCAAGAGCACCGCCGCCTTCGGACTGGCGCTACGGGCGGCGGGCAATCGCATGCCGGTCAAGGTCATCCAGTTCATCAAGGGGGCCTGGAAGACCGGCGAGCGCACGGCGATCGAGTCCCACCTGCCCGACATTGAGGTGGAGGTGGGCGGCCGCGGCTTCACCATCGAGCGGCTGCGCGATCCGCGCGTCCCCATGGACGAGCACCGCGCGGCTGCCCGCACCGCCCTGGCCGCGGCCCGTCAAGCCATCTCCTCGGGTCGCTACCAGATGGTCGTGCTCGATGAGGTCTTGGGCTCGGTCACGGCCGGCCTGATCACCGAGGCCGAGTTGCTGGAGCTGGTCGCCGCACGTCCGATCCAGCTCCATCTGGTGCTCACCGGACGGGGGGCCACCCCAGCCGTGATCGAGGCGGCCGACCTGGTCACCGAGATGCGCGAGGTGAAGCACCACTTCCGCGCCGGCATCCCCGCCCAGCGAGGGATCGAGTTTTGAGCCGTTTGCTGGTTCTCTCCACCTCCGACACCGACCTCCTGGCTCTCCGAACCGCCTTCACGGGCCTTCCCGAGGGGTATGGCGAGATCGACGCCCGCAACCCAGCCCGGGTCGACGCCGAGACGCTGGACAGCCTGACGGCCGAGGTCGCCGAGGGACGCTGTTGGGCAGTCTGCCTGCGGCTGCTGGGCGGCCGTAGGGCCTTCGCGGAGGGGTTCGATCGGCTACAGCGAGCTTGCGTGCGGAGTCGCACCCCCTTCTTCGCCTGGCCAGGGGAGCAGGGCCAGGATCTGGAGCTCGAGGCCGCCTCGACCGGCGATCCCGAGCTGCTGGCCCTGGGCGGGCGTTACCTCCACCAAGGTGGGATCGAGAACCTCCAGAACCTTCTCCGTTGCCTCAGCGATCGGCTGCGCGGCACCGACTACGGCGCGGCGCCGCCGCGTCAGGTCCCTCAGTACGGCATCTACCGACAAGGCCGAACCACACCGCTCTCTCTGGCCGAGTGGTTGACCCTGCGACGACCGGGTCGACCCGTGGTGGCGATCGCCTTCTACCGCGCCCATTGGATGAGCGGCAACCTGGATTTCGTCGACGCCCTCTGCGCGGCGATCGAGGAGGAGGGGGGCGAACCCCTCCCCTTCTTCTGTTACAGCCTTCGCGACCCCGGCCCGGAGGAGCTACCGGCGGCCGTCGCCGCCTGTCTGCTCGACGGTGAACGGAGCATCTGCGACTGCCTGATCGTCACCTTGAGCTTCTCCTCTGCCCGGGTGGAGGTAGAAGGCGGGACGGTGGCCGACGACTGGACGGCGCGCTGGATGGAGCGGCTAGACGTGCCGGTGGTGCAGGGAATCGTCTGCACCTCCCCTCGGAGCGCCTGGGAGGCGGCCGCGGCCGGCCTCGGGCCGCTGGACGTGGCCATGCAGGTGGCGCTGCCCGAGTTCGACGGGCGCGTGATCGGGCCGCCCTTCTGCTTCAAGGAGGAGGTCGACGGGACCCCCCGTTACGTGCCCGACCCGGAACGCTGTAGGGCGCTGGCCCGGCTAGCGGTGGCCCAGGCCCGCCTGCGGCACCTGCCCAACTCGCAAAAACGCGTGGCCATCGTACTCAGCAGCTACCCCACCCGATATGCCCGGGTGGGCAACGCGGTTGGCTTGGACACCCCGGCCTCGGCGCTGGCCCTGCTCCGGCGGCTCTCGGCCGAAGGCTACCAGGTGGGTGAGCTGCCGAGGAGCGGGGACCAGCTGGTCCATGCCCTGATCGAGGCCGGAGCTTACGACCGTGAGTACCTGCGTCCGGAGCAGATGGCGGCTGCCCCCGCTTCCCTGTCGGCCGAGGCCTACGCCACCCGCTATCGGCGGCTTCCCTCCACGCCACGCGACGAGATCGCCGCCAGCTGGGGGCCACCTCCCGGTCAGCTCTACGTGCACCAGGACCGGCTGTACTTCGCTGGCCTGCGCTTCGGGAACGTGCTGCTCGCGGTCCAGCCCCCGCGAGGGTTCGGCGAGAACCCGATCGCCGTCTACCACGATCCGGCGCTCCCGCCGACCCATCATTACCTCGCCTTCTACCGCTGGCTGGAGGAGGGGTTCGGAGCCGACGTCATCGTCCACCTAGGCAAGCACGGGACCCTGGAGTGGCTCCCGGGGAAGGCGGTCGGGCTGTCGGGCTCGTGCTTCCCCGATCTGACCTTGGGGGCGATCCCGGTGGTCTACCCCTTCGTGGTCAACGACCCAGGCGAGGGCGTGCAGGCCAAACGTCGGAGCCATGCCGTGATCGTCGACCACTTGATCCCGCCCATGACCCGGGCCGACTCCTACGGCATCGCCGCCGAGCTCGAGGGCTTGATGGACGAGTACTACCAGGTCCAGACCATGGACCCCTCCAAGCTCCCCCGGATCCAAGACCGGATCTGGGAGCTCGTCACCCAGGCCGAGCTGCACCACGACCTCGGGGAAAGGGAACGGCCCCAAGACTTCGATCGCTTCGTGCTGCACGTGGACGGCTACCTCTGCGAACTCAAGGACGCCCAGATCCGGGGTGGGCTCCACGTGCTCGGGGAGCCACCCCGTGGGGAGCGACTGATCGACCTGCTGGTAGAACTCACCCGACGGGGGAACGAAGGGATTCCAGGGCTCCGCCCGTGCCTGGCGGCGGCCGTGGGGCTCGCCGAACGACCCCAGGCCGGCCGCCCACTGACCGCCGACGTCCGCTCGCGGCTGGAGGACCTGCTGCGGCGCTGCCGCCTCCCGACGCCCGAGCTCAGGGATGAGGCGGCGGGCCTGGACGCCCTGCACGCCGTTGCGCGGGAGCTGGTCCGGCAGGCGGTGACGGAAGGTGCGGAGGCAGCGGCGGAGATGGCCGGCCCCCTGGCGACGCCCGATCTCCGCCGCTGCCTCCGCTACGTGGCCAGCCAGCTCGCGCCCCGCTTGGAGCGCACCCGGGAAGAGATGGACCATACCATCGCCGCCATGGCTGGCCGCTTCGTCCCTGCCGGGCCGAGCGGGGCCCCAACCCGAGGCATGGCCCACGTGCTGCCCACCGGCCGCAACTTCTTCTCCGTCGATCCCAAGAGCCTCCCCTCCCCGACCGCCTACGAGGTCGGGAGGGAGCTTGCCCAAGCCCTGCTCGAACGCTACCTCGAAGAGGAGGGCACGTACCCGGAGACGGTCGGCATCGTGGTCTGGGGCACCGCGGCCATGCGCACCCACGGCGACGACGTGGGTGAGATCCTCCACCTGCTCGGTGTGCGCCCTCGATGGGACGCGGAGAACCGCCGCGTCCGCGGCCTGGAGGTGGTGCCGCTCGAGGAGCTGGGACGGCCCCGCATCGACGTCGTGGTTCGGATCTCGGGGTTCTTCCGAGACGCCTTCGCCAACCTCGTGCACCTGATCGACCAGGCGGTCGAGATGGTGGCCAGGCTCGACGAGCCCGATGACCGCAACTTCGTGGCCAAACATGTTCGCGAGGAGCTGAGGCGCAAGCGACAGACGGGCATGGACCCCAAGGCGGCCGAGCGCACCTCGCTATACCGCATCTTCGGCAGCCAACCCGGCTCGTACGGGGCTGGCGTGCTGCCCCTCATCGATGCCGGTAATTGGCGGAACGTCGATGACCTGGCTCGTGCCTACGAGGCCTGGGGGGCCTACGCCTACGGTCGCGAGGTGTACGGGGTGAATGCCGTGCCCGAGTTCCGCCGTCGCTTCGCCGCCATCGCGGTGGCGATCAAGAACCAGGACAACCGGGAGCACGACATCCTCGACTCGGACGACTACCTCCAGTACCACGGCGGGATGGTCGCCACGGTTCGCTCCCTGACCGGGAGGGCGCCACGCCGCTACCACGGAGACTCCTCCGACCCCTCACAGGTGCGGGTCCGTGACCTCCGAGAGGAGACTCGGCGCGTGGTCCGGACCCGGGCACTGAACCCCAAGTGGATCGCGGCCATGATGGAGCACGGCTACAAGGGCGGGTTCGAGATGGCGGCCACCGTCGACTACCTGTTCGGCTACGACGCCACCGCCGAGGTGGCCGAGGACTGGATGTACGAGGGGGTCGCACGTGCCTATGCCCTCGCGCCTGAGGTCCAGGCCTTCCTGCGCGAGAAGAACCCCTGGGCGCTCCTGGGCATCCTTCGTCGCCTCTTCGAGGCGGTCGAGCGGGGCATGTGGGAGGACCCTCCGGCGGACCTGATGGCGGAGCTGAGACGCCTCTACTGGGAGCTGGACGCCTACCTCGAGGAGTGGCGCGACCTCCGCGCAGGGACGAGCGGCGGATGAGCCGGCCCGTCCCACGAGGCCGGGTCTACGTCGTCGGGGCCGGTCCTGGCGACCCCGAGCTGCTGACCCTGCGGGCGGCCACCGTCCTGGCCGCGGCCGGCGTCGTCTTCCACGATCGCCTGGTGAGCCCTCAGGTGCTGGAGCTGGCTCCCGCCGGAGCGGAGCTGGTCGACGTCGGCCATCGCGCCGGCGAGACCGGGCCCGACCCCGACCTGGTGGCGACAGAGATGGCGAGCCGAGCCCGCCAGGGCATGGTCGTGGTTCGCCTCAAGGGCGGGGACCCCTTCGTCTTCGGCCGCGGCTTCGAGGAGCTCCAGCGCCTGCATGCCTTGGGGGTGTCCTGCGAGGTGGTCCCGGGCCTCAGCTCGGCCCTGGCTGCGCCGGCTGCGGTCGGCATCCCGGTCACCCATCGTGGCATGGCGGCCTCGATCGCGATCGTGGCCGGCCACCGCCGTCGCCCAGGGTCGGAGGAGCAGGACTGGTCGAGGTTACGAGCCGACACGACGGTCGTGCTGATGGGCTCAAGCTGCCTGGATGAGCTCAGCCGCGGGATGGTGGAGGCCGGCTGGGAGGCGAAGACGCCAGCCGCGGTCGTGGCCGCCGCCACCACCCCCGGCCAGCGTCAGGTCCGGGCCCCCCTGGGGAGGATCGCCCAGGTGGCCGGGGCGGCCGCGGTGGGAACCCCTGCCATCCTGGTGGTCGGGGAGGTGACCGCCCTCCCGGCCCTGAGTCCGGACGGGGAGGCGCGAAGATGAGGGTCACCCATACCGCCAGGGGACCTCGAGCCGAGGTCTTGCTGATCGCTCACGGCAGCCCCGATCCCGGCAGCCGTGAGGAGCTCCGTGCCCTCCGCTCCCTGGTCGCGGCACGTCTGGCCGAGGGTGAGAGGCGCCTCCCGAGCACCCGGGGCAGGGAGATCGAGGTGGCCCTCGGTGTCCTGGAGTTCCCAGGGCCCGACCTCCCCCCGGTCGGGGCGGCACTCGCCGCCCTGGCCTCGCGCGGCCCCGTGGTCGCCCAGCCCCTGCTCCTCTTCGACGGCCTCCACGCTCACCACGACCTTCCTCGTCTGACCGCCGACGCCTGCCGGCTCGGCCTTCAGGTGCAGGTGGGCGGGCCGTTCGGCTGGGAGCCCGCCCTGCTCGACCTGGCCGTGGAGCGAGTGGCAGCCGCCGCCCCAGGCCCGGATGACCTGCTGCTCTTCGTCGGCCGGGGCAGCTCCGACCCTCAAGCCCGAGAGGAGACCGAGGAGGTGGCGGCCCTCGTGGCCAGCCGGCTGGGCTTGGAGCACCTGGTCTGCTACACCGGCATCAGCCCGCCCTTGCTCGCCGACGGCGCGCGGCTGGCCCTGGCCCGCCGCCCCCGGCGGCTCCTGGCCCTGCCCTATCTCTTGCACCGCGGGGTCCTCACGCGGCGGGTGAGCGAGGTCCTCGGCCCGGCAGCGGAGCGAGGCCGCACGCCGCTGGCCGTGCTCCCCCACCTCGGCAACGCCCCTCAGGTGGTCGAGACCGTGGCCAGCCGGGTGGAGGCGCTGATGGCCGGCGGTCCAGGAGGGGGAGGCGGGTGAGCGTGCCCACCCTGGTCATCGGCGCCGCCCACAGCGGAGCCGGCAAGACCACCGTCACCCTGGCCCTGATCGCCGCCCTGCGTCGCCGTGGCCTCAAGGTCCAGCCGTTCAAGGTGGGCCCTGACTATCTCGATCCCTCGCTGCTGAGCTGGGCCGCGGGCCGGCCCTGCCGCAACCTGGACGGCTGGCTCCTTCCCCCCCGGCACCTGCTCCAGCTCTTCCACCGCGCCTGTTGCGGCGCCGACCTGGCCCTGGTCGAGGGGGTGATGGGGTTGTTCGATGGCAAGACGGGGACGCCATTTGAGGAGGACGGTTCCAGCACCGCCGCCGTGGCCAAGCTGCTGGGCGCCCCGGTGCTGCTGGTCCTCGACGCCCAGAGGGCCTCGAGGACGGTGGGGGCAGTCGGCCTGGGGATGGCCCAGGCCGACCCCGCCCTGCGCGTGGCCGGCGTCGTGCTCAACCGGGTGGCCAGCGAGGGCCACCGCATCGCCTGCCTTGAGGGCCTGGGCCAGGCTGGCCTCCCCTGCCTGGGGCACCTCGGCCGAGCGACCGAGCTGGGCCTGCCCGAGCGCTACCTGGGCCTGGTCTCAGCCGCGGAGACGGCACCGGGGCCGAGCCTGCGTCACGCGCTGGCCAAGGCCGGGACCGGCCTCGACCTGGGATCGATCACGGCCGCGGCCCGGCCCGCCGCCCTGCCACCGCCGGGGCCGAGCCTCTTCCCAGAGCATCCACTGCCGACTCGGGCCCGGATCGCGGTGGCCATGGATCGGGCCTTCCACTTCTACTATCGCGACTCGCTCGACCTGCTGGAGGCCTGGGGGGCCGAGCTGGTGCCCTTCTCGCCGCTGGAGAGCCCCGACCTCCCGCCGGCGACGGGCGGGGTGCTCCTCGGGGGAGGATACCCCGAGCTGTTCGCCGCCGAGCTGGCGGCGAACCGCCCCCTCCGCCGTGCCCTGCGCAGGGCCGCTCGACGGGGGACCCTGGTCTACGCCGAATGCGGTGGCGCCATGTACGCCTCGGCCGGGATCGAGGACGCCGAGGGCCGGCGGCACCGCATGTTGGGGCTTTGGCCGGTCTGGGTCACGATGCGACGGCCCGGCCTGACCGTCGGCTACCGGCGGATCCGCGGCCATCGGCCGAGCTTCCTGGCCAACCTCGAGCTGCCCGGCCACGAGTTCCACCGCTCCCGACTCCGCGGTCGGACGACCAACCCGGCCTGGGCGGTGCTCGACCAGGACGGGCGACCGGAGGGGCACGCCGTCGGCCGCGTGGTGGCCTCCTACATCCATCTCCACCTCGGCGCCCGTCTGGGGTTGGCCGAGACCTTCGTGGACGCATGCGCGCCTCGCTGACCCCCTGGCCTGTCCCCGGAGGCTTCCTCGAGCGCCTGGGTCGGCCCCCCGAGGAGATCGAGGCCCGAAGCCGCGAGATGGCGCATGCCCTGGTCGGGCAGCGCTGGCAGGGAGCGGAGGCAGATCTCGTCGCCGGCATCATCTACGCGGCCGGCGACCCTTCGCTGGTGGACCTCATCCGACTGGCCGGCGACCCAGCCAACCAGGCCCGCCGGGCCCTGGCCCGAGGTGCGCCCCTCCTGGTCGACGTGGACATGGTGGCGGCGGGCATCCGCCGTCGGGCCGGTCACCGCCTGGCCGTGGCCGTCGCCACCCCCGGCGCCGACGTGCTGGCTCGCCAGTGCGGGACCACGCGGGCCGCAGCCGGCATGCGGCTCCGCTGGGAGGAGTTCGGCGCCGGGGGGGTGGTGGCGATCGGCAACGCGCCAACCGCCCTGCTCGCCCTGCTCGACCTGGCCCCCATCTCGCCTCCCGTGTGCGTCATCGCCACCTGCCCCGGCTTCCAGCTCGCCGCCGCGGCCAAGGCGGCGCTGATCAGCTCCGGCTTGAGTCACCTGACCGTGATCGGGAACCGGGGCGGCTCCGCGCTCGCCGCCGCGGCCATCAACGTCCTTCTGGAGGGGTGAGGTGGACCGGACCGGTGAGGCAGGGACGGTCGGGCGGCAACGACGTCGTGGGCTGCGCACCGGCTTCACCACCGGCGCCTGCGCGGCTGCCGCCACCGCCGCCGCCTGTCGGATCCTGCGCGGCGAGCGGGTGCACGCCGTCACCATCACCCTCCCGGCCGGCTTCAGGGCGAGCTTCGCAGTGGAGGGGGGCTGGACCGACGGCCGTCGTGCGGGGGCCTGGGTGGTCAAGGACGCCGGCGACGACCCCGACGTCACCCACGGCGCCCGCATCGGGGCCGAGGTCGAGCCGGCCCAGGCGGGAACGAGGACCGGCCAGAGCTGGACCGTGACCGGGCCCGGTCTCGTCGCCCGCCGTCTCGCCGGTGGGGCCGTGGTCGAGCTGCGGGCGGGGACGGGTGTGGGCGTGGTGACCCGTCCCGGCCTGGGCATCCCGGTTGGGGGGCCGGCGATCAACCCGGTGCCCCGGCGCATGATCGCCCGAGCGGTCCGGGAGGCCCTGGGTGAGCCTCCGCCATCGGTCCGGGTCACGATCTCGGTCCACGACGGCGAGCGCCTAGCCCGCCGCACCTTGAACGGGCGGCTGGGGATCATCGGAGGGCTCTCCATCCTGGGCACGACCGGGGTGGTCCGACCGTACTCGACCGCTGCCTGGAGAGCCAGCGTCCTCCAAGGCATGGACGTGGCCGCGGCCGCCGGCTGCGCTGAGGTCGTCGCCTGCACCGGTGGGCGGAGTGAGGCCTACGCCCGCGCGTTCCGCCCTGATCTGCCCGAGGTAGCGTTCATCGAGATGGGGGAGTTCACCGGTCACATCCTGCGTCGGGCACGTGAGCTCGAGCTGGAGGCCGTGACCCTGGCCGGCATGATCGGCAAGCTGTCCAAGATCGCCTGTGGGCACCTCATGACCCATGCGGCCGGCAACCAGGTCGACCTCGGCTATCTGGCCGGGGTGTGCCTACGGGCAGGCGGACCGCGGGAGCTGGCGGAGGCGATCAGCCAAGCCAACACGGCCCGGCACGCCCAGGAGCTGGCCCAGGCCGCCGACCTCCGGCGCTTCTTCGACCTGGTCGCGGACGACGCCCGGCGCGCCTGCCGGGAACGGATCGGCGCCCGGCCCCGGGTAGAGGTGCTGCTCTTCGACTTCGACGGAGCGCTGCTGGGGAGGGCAGCCGATGTCACCTGACGCCCCTTGGCAAGGACGGCTAGCGGTGGTCGGGATCGGCCTCGAGGGCCTGGGGAGCATGAGCCCACGCGGCCGTCGCCTGCTCCAGGCCGCCCAGGCCGTGGTCGGTCATCCGCGCCATCTGGCTCTTCTCCCTGAGATCGGCGGGCAGCGAATCCCGTGGGACGGCTCCACCGCTGGGCTGGAGACGCTCCTGGCAGGCCGGGACGTGTCCTCCACCGTCCTGCTCGCCTCCGGCGATCCGAACCTCTTCGGGATCGGGGCGAGCCTCATCCGTCGCCACGGCCGGGCCGCGGTGGAGATCGAGCCGGCGGTCTCCAGCCTCCAGCTGGCCCTGGCCCGAGCCGGAGTCCCCGCCGCAGGCACGGCCCTGCTCAGCGCCCACGGACGGCCGCTGGCCGCCGCCGTGGGCCCGGCCCGACACGTCCGTCGGGCGGTGCTCCTCACCGACCCCGAGCACGACCCCTCGGCGCTCGTCCAGGCCCTGGTCGCCGCCGGCGTCGAGGGCGACGCCCGGGTGGTGGTGGCAGAGCGTCTGGGCGGCCCCGAGGAGCGGGTGCGCGAGGGGACGGTGGCCGAGCCACCGCCGGGGCCGCACGATCCGCTCGCGGTCGTGGTGCTGGAACGCTCGGCAGCCGTCGGGCCCGGCCTCGGCGCCCCTGAGTCAGCCTACGCGCACCAGGCAGGCCTGATCACCAAGGCCGAGGTCCGGGCCATCGTCCTCGCCGCCCTGGACATCGCCCCCGAGGATGTGGTCTGGGACCTGGGCTCGGGATCCGGTTCGGTCGCCATCGAGGCCGGCCGGCTGGCCGGGTGGGGGGCGGTCTACGCGGTCGAGCGCGACCCAGAGCGGGCCGAGGACCTCGAACGCAACCTGGCCCGGCACGGGAGCTGGAACGTGGAGCTGGTGCGGGCCGAGGCTGACGAGGCCCTATCCCAGCTTCCGTCCCCGGATGCGGTCTTCATCGGCGGCGGGGGCGCCGGCGTGGCCCGCCTGGTCGAGGGCTCGGTGGCCGCCCTCCGACGACGACGGGTCCGTGTGCCGGGGCGGCTGGTGGCAGCGTTCGCCACCCTGGAGTCGACCCTGAGCGCGGTGGACGTGTGCCGGCGACTGGACCTCGGCTGGCATCTGGCCCAGGTCCAGGTCTCTCGGGCACGAGCGATCGGGGACCGGCTGGGCTGGAAGGCCCTGAACCCGGTCCAGGTTCTGGCTGCGGAGGTGCCTCGAGAATGAGCCAGGGCTCCCCCGGACAACGGCCGGTGCTCTACGGGGTGGGCGTGGGGCCAGGGGACCCCGAGCTGCTCACCCTCAAAGCGGCCCGGTTGATCCGGGAGGCGGACGTGATCTTCTGCCCGCGGGGCGCTCAGGGCCGACCCGGGCGGGCACGTCGAGCAGCGGCCGCCCACCTCCAGGGAAGGCGGGTGGTCGAGCTCGACCTCGAGGTACGCGGTGACCGCGGCCACGCCCTCGACCGGGCCGCCGCCATCGTGCTCAAGCACTTGAAGGGCGGGATCGGCGTCTACCTGACCGAGGGCGATCCCAGCCTCTACAGCACCTTCCACCACCTGCGGTCGGCGCTGCTCCGCCTGGCGCCGCAGATGGAGGTGGTCGCCGTCCCCGGGGTCAGCGCGTTCACCGCCGTCGCCGCGGCCACAGGGATGCCGCTCGCCACCGGCACGGACACGGTCGCCATCGTGCCCGCCTCCGCCCCAGCCGCCCTGATCAAGGACGCCCTGACCATCTTCGACCGCACGGTCGTGCTCAAGCCCAGCACCCGTCCCGAGCTGGGATCGTGGCTGGACGAGCTCGGCCTGCTCGAGGGATCGAGGCTGGTGGTGGAAGCAACCGGCCCTGGCCAGGAGATCCGGGGCGGGGTGGAGGCGGCAAGCCGACCAGCCCCCTACTTCTCGGCCTGGCTCGTCCCCGGCGCACCCGGCCGACGCGATCGCGGACGGGTGCACTTCGTCGGGGCCGGCCCGGGAGCGGCCTCCCTGCTCACCCGACGGGCGCTCTCCCTCCTCCGTCATGCCGACCTGGTGGTGGCCGCGGACTCGCTGGTGACCCCGGAGGTGATCGAGTTGGCCCGACCCGGGGCCACCGTGCTGCGCAGCGCCGGGATGACCTTGGAGGAGATCGTGCCAGCGCTGGTCGAGGGGGCACGAGCCGGCCAGGTGGTGGTCCGCCTCCACAGCGGCGACCCCTCCATCTACGGCGCCATCGCCGAGCAGATGGCCGGCTTGCGGGCAGCCGGTTGCGCCTATGAGGTCGTCCCCGGGGTGGGGGCTGCCGGGGCCGTCGCCGCCGCGCTCGGGATCGAGCTGACCGAGCCCGGGGGGGCCCAGACCGTCATCCTCACCCGTCATGGCCGGCGAGTGCCGGTGCCGGCCTCGGAGCGACTGCGCGCGCTCGCCGCCACCCGAGCCACGCTGGTCATCTACCTGAGCGCGGCGAGCGCGGCCCAGGTTCAGGCAGAGCTCCTGGCCGGTGGCCTTCCCCCGGAGACGCCGGCCGCTGTCGCCTACCGTGTCTCCTGGCCGGATCAGCTGGTCGCCCACACCACCCTGGGACAGCTCTCGGCCGAGGTTCGGCGCCTGGGCCTCCGGCGGCACACGCTCATCCTGGTCGGCGAGGCCTTGCGCCCAGGGCTGAGGCGCTCTCGGCTCTACGACCCTGGCCACGCTCATCGCCACCGACCCAGGGTCCCGGCCTCCGCCCCCTCCCTTCCCACCCCGCCAGCGCTGGTGGTCCTCACCGCCCCCGGTCTCCGCCTGGCGCGGCGGCTGGCACGGGCCATGGACGGCGCCCGGTTGGTCGCGCCCGCCCACCTGGCAACCGACGTGGAGCCGCTCGGCTCTGCCTCCGAGCGTCTGCCCCAGCTGTTCGCCGCCGGCACGCCGCTGGTGATGATCATGGCCTTGGGCGCGGCGGTGCGGCTGCTCGCCCCCGCCCTGCGCGACAAACGACGCGAACCTCCGGTGGTGGTGGTCGACGACGCCGGGCGCTACGCGATCAGCCTCGTGGGAGGACGGGCCGCGGGGGCCAACCGGCTGGCGGAATGGGCAGCTGCGGTCCTGGGGGCCGAAGCGGTGGTGACAACGGCGGCCGAGCGTCTTGGGCTGCCAACGCTGGAGGACCTGGTCTCCAGGTGGGGCTGGCAGCTGGAGACGGTCAACCGGCCAGCCGTGCTGGAGGCGGCCCTGGTCAACGGCGAGCCGATCGGTCTCTTCGCCCCCGGCCTCGAGCCTCCGGCCGGGCTCGAAACGCATCGCGTCCTCGCCCTGGAGGAGCCGGGCCTGCCCCGGGCTGGCCTGGCCGTGACCGACCGTGTCCTCGACCAACTGCCTGAGGGCTGGGCGCTGCTGCGCCCACGCCGGCTGCGCCTGGGCCTCGGCTGCACCTCCGCAGCCAACGCCGTCGAGGCCACGGAGGCGGCCCTGTCCGTGCTGGCCGAGGCCGGCCTGTCGCCGGCTGGAGTGGGGAAGGTGGCCACCATCGACCGGCGCGCCCGACATCCGGCGGTCGTAGCGGTGGCGGAGCGGCTCCGGGTCGAGGTTGTCAGCTTCAGCCCGGAGGAGCTCGCTCGCATCGCGGTGCCCAGCGCCTCCGAGGCGGTCAGACGTGCGGTAGGAACGCCCAGCGTGGCCGAGGCGGCGGTCATCGCCGCTGGCGCCCGGCTGCTGGTCCCCAAGCGGATCCAGGGGCGGGTCACGGTAGCGGTGGGGGAGGCCGGGCCGTGAGCGGTCGTCTGGCCATCGTCGGCCTGGGACCGGGATCCCCCGATCTCCTAACCACGGCGGCGGCCGCCGAGCTGGCCTCGGCCGATCTCCTGATCGGCTATCGCCGCTACCTGGAGTGGGTCCCGACCCGACTCGCCCAGGGGACCAGGGAGCCCTACGAGCTGGGCCAGGAGCGGCTCAGGGCGCGCCGTGCTGTGGAGGCGGCGGTCGCGGGGCTCCATGTCGCCCTGGTCAGCGGAGGAGACCCTGGGGTGTACGGGATCGCGGCCCTGGCCCTCGAGGAGGCAGCCATCGCAGGCCACGGCCTGGAGGTGAGGGTCGTGCCCGGCGTGACCGCCGCCACCGCCGCGGCGGCCCTGGTGGGCGCGCCACTGGCCGTGGACTTCGCCTGCCTCAGCCTCTCTGACCAGCTGCTGCCGACCGAGGAGCTGGAGGCTCGCACCCAGGCCCTGGCCGCCGCTGACATCGTGCTCGTGCTCTACAACCCCGCCGGACGAAGCCGGCGCGCCCCTTGGGAAATGGCCGTTGACCACCTGCAACGACGGCGGCCGGCGACCACACCGGTGGCTGCCATCCGCAGGGCGTTTCGTCCTGGTCAGGAGGTCCACCTCAGCGAGGTCGGGCATCTCCACGAGCTGCCGGTGGATATGGAGACCGTGGTCATCGTCGGCTCCAGCCGTACCCGCCGGCTGGGCGACTGGCTGGTGACACTGCGCGACTGGGGGCGGCGATGAGAGGGACCTCACTGCGCTCGGCCCTGGCCTTTCTGACCATCATCCCCATGCCCGGCCGTGCCCAAGATCGGCTGGGACGAGCCTGGTTCCCGGCCGTCGGAGGGCTCCTGGGGCTGGCCGCTGGCACGGCCGACCTCGGGGTCGCGGCCGTGGCCCCGCGACCGGTGGCGGCAGTGGCCGCAGTCGCGACCCTGGCCATCCTCACCGGCGGGTTGCACCTGGACGGCCTGGCCGACGCGGCGGATGGGCTCCTGGGCGGCCGCAACCGAGCGCATCGTCTGGAGATCATGCGCGACCCCCGGGTGGGGAGCTTCGGGGTCATCGCGGTGGGATTGGCGCTGGCGGGCAAGATCGCTTGCCTGACCAGCCTCGCCCCGCGCCGGGCACTGGTAGCGCTGACGGCGGCAGGGGCCATCTCCCGCTGGGCGATGCTGGGGCTGGTGGTCGCCTCGCCCTCAGCCAGGCCGAGCGGCCTGGGCCGGGCCGCGACCGGACCTGGGGGCGGTCGTGACCTCCTCCAGGGCAGCGCGATCGCCGCCCTGACCCTGATCCTGGACTGGCGACGAGCGTCGGTGGCAGCAGGGGTGGCGGCCCTGACCGCGGCCGGGGTGGGGATGCTGGCGCGCCGCCGCTTAGGAGGCGCCACCGGCGACGTCTACGGAGCCGCGGCCGAACTCTGCGAGCTGGCGGCGCTGGCCACGTTCGTGGTGCGGGCATGAGCGTCGGCAACGGCTGCGATCCCCTCGCCACCCGGATGGGGGTGCGCATCCTCCGCTGGCCCGACCTGTTGGTGGTCGAGGCCCCGGTCCCGCTGGCCGTGGCCTCGACGGCGGTGCTGGGCGGGGGGATGGTCAGCGCCCGTCGCATCGTCTCGGTGCGAGTCCCCCGGGGCTACACGGGCACGGACCCCGCGGCCGACATCCGACGAGCGGCCCACGCGCGGGGATGGACCGCCGACGTCGGCCTCATGACCGCCGTCCCGCTCGACCGGACCTGCCTGGGTGGGGCCTCCGCGGAGGGGGTCACCGCCACAGCCGTGGTGAGCGCCGGCCTCCGACAGCCTTGGGCAGCAGGCTCCCGGCGGGGGCCGGTCCTCGGAGCCGGCACCATCAACGTGATCGTGCTCCTGGATGGGGGGCTGGAGCCGGCAGCCGCTCTTAACCTCCTGGTCACCGTCACCGAGGCCAAGGTCTTGACGCTCCTGGAGGCCGGACTGCGTACCCACGACGGCGAGCCAGCCTCAGGTACCGCCACCGACGCCGTGGTGGTGGCCTCGCCGCTGCGCGGGCCGGGTCGCCGCTGGCGGTACGGCGGCCCCGCCACCCCGCCCGGCTGGGCCGCGGCCGCCGCCACCCGCCAGGCCCTGCGCCAGGCACTGGAGATCGCCCGCAACGGGGGCAACGGATGAGGGTCGACGCCCAGCCTCCCACCGCCCGCCGCCACGGCTGGCCGCGACCTCAACGAGGCCTGGCCCTGCTGGCCGCGGCAGGGCTGGACGTGGCCATCGGCGACCGTTCGCTCGGAGGCTGGCACCCGGTGGCGATCGCGGGCCAGATGCTGGCCGCCGGGCATGAGCGACTCCGTCCCGCCCATCCGGTGGCGCAGCTCCTGGGCGGCGCCGGCACGCTCGCGGCCGTGGCCTTGCTGGCGGGAAAGGCGGGGGCCTGGCTCGAGGCCCTGGCCCGCGGCCGCACCCGCGTCATCGCGCTGGCCTCGGCCCTGAAGCCGACCTTCGCCGTCCGCCAGCTGATCGCGGAGGCGCTCGCCGTGGCCTCGGCCTTGGAGGCGCAGGACCTGATCGGGGCCCGGCGCCGGCTACGAGCGTTGGTCTCACGCCCCACCGCCGACCTCGCCCCTCCGCTCGTGGCATCGGCGGCCATCGAGTCCCTGGCCGAGAACCTGGCCGACTCGGCGATCGGCCCCTGGCTGGCCTTCGCGCTCGGCGGCCTACCCGCGGCCGCCATCTACCGGGTGGTCAACACCGCGGATGCCATGTATGGCTACCACGGGGAGCTGGAGTGGTTGGGCAAATCGGCGGCCCATCTCGACGACCTCCTCAACTGGCTGCCCAGCCGGGCCGCGGCCTTGGCCCTGCTCGCTGCGGCTGCCCTCGACCTCGGCCCTCGAGCCGCCCGCCAGGGCCTTCGGACCTGGCGGGACGACGCCGCCAGGACCGAGAGCCCCAATGCTGGCCGCCCCATGGCGGCGATGGCCGGCTGCCTCGGCCGCCGTCTGGAGAAACCGGGCCATTATCTTCTGGGGGAGCGATATCCCCTGCCAGACGCCTCCGACCTCCGCCGGGCCGCTCGTCTGACCGGGCTGGCCGCGGGCTTGGCCGTCGTTACCCTCGCGGTCGGGCTGGAGGGAGCAGGCCCCCGAGCCGTCATTGGGGCGAGCTCGCGAAGGAGGAAGCGATGAAGCTGCGTCTGCGCCCGCAGCCCCCAGCTCGACACGGGGGAACCGGAGCCGGGCTGATCGACCTCAGCGCTTCCCTCAACCCGCTCGGACCGAGCCCAGCCGCCCTGGCCGCAGCCCGCACCTGTGAGTTGGGGCGCTACCCGGAGGTGGACGCTCGTTCGCTGGTCACGGCCGTCGCCCATCGGCACCGGCTGCCGCCGGATTGCGTGGTCCCGACGCCAGGGGGCAGCTGGGGGCTCTGGCTGTGTGCGGTGAGCCTGCTCGAGCCTGGCGACACCTGCCTGGCGACCGGCCCCTGCTTCGGCGAGTACGAGCGACAGGCGGCGCTGTGCGGCGCCACCTATCGAGAGGTGCGAGCCTCCCCTCCCCACGCCTGGCCGGACCGGGAGCTCGAGGCGGCACTCCTCCAGCGACCGAGGATGTGCGTGATCGGCAACCCCTCCAACCCGGCCGGGACCACGGTCACCCAGGATCGTTTGCGCGACCTCTGCACCGCCCATCCCGCCACCTGCTTCGTGATCGATGAGGCCTTCGCCGCCTTCGCCCCCCAGGGCACCAGCCTGCTCGATGAGGGGCCTCCCCCGACCAACGCCATCGTGGTGCGATCGCTCACCAAGGAGCTGGGCCTGCCCGGCCTGCGCATGGGCTACCTGGTGGCGGCGCCCCCGGTGGCCTCGGCCCTGGCCGGCACTCTCCCGCCCTGGCCGCTCAGCGCACCGGCGCTGGCGGCCGCCGTCGCCGGCCTCGCCGACCATGAGCATGTGACCATGGGCGCCGCCCTCGGCCGGCGCCTTGTGGCCCAGCTCGCCGGGGCGCTCGAGGTGGCGGGAGCGGTCCCCTTCCCCTCCACCGTCAACTACCTGCTCGCCTGGGCGCCGGGGGCAGCCGAGGCGCTGCGAGACCAGGGGATCCTGGTCCGAGACTGCGCCTCCTTCGGGCTGCCCGATCACGTGCGCATCGCAGCGCCCCGGCTCACCGATCTGGAGACGGTGCTCCAAGCCATCCGCTCTCTCTCCCTTGGAGAGCACGACCGTGGCTGAACGGCCGGCGCGCACCCTGATGCTTCAGGGCACCTCGTCGTCGGTGGGGAAGAGCTACCTCGCTGCCGGCCTCTGCCGGCTCTACGCCCGCCGGGGCCTCCGAGTGGCACCGTTCAAGGCCCAGAACATGGCCCTCAACGCGGCCGTCACCCCGGATGGAGCCGAGATCGGCCGAGCCCAGGCGGCGCAAGCGGAGGCCGCGGGTGTCACCCCCGAGGCAGCGATGAACCCCATCCTCCTCAAGGCGGAGGGCGATCGCACCTGCCAGGTGGTGCTCATGGGTCGCCCTCTCGGGACCTACCACGCCACCCAAATGCCCGCCCTGCGTCAGCGGCTCTGGCCCCAGGTGCGCGACGCGCTCAACCACCTCCGGCAACGCTTCGACCTGGTCGTCATCGAGGGGGCCGGGAGCCCGGCGGAGGTCAACCTGCGCCGGGGCGAGATCGTCAACATGCGGGTGGCCAAGGAGGCCGACGCACCGGTCCTGCTGATCGGGAACGTCGACCAGGGGGGCGTGTTCGCCGCCCTCCTTGGGACCCTGAGCCTGCTCCGAGCCGCCGAGCGGCGGCGGGTCGCGGGGCTGATCGTCAACCGCTTCCGCGGCGACCCCGCCCTCTTCGCCGATGGCGTCGCCTTCCTCGAGCGGCGAGCGCGCCTCCCCGTCCTGGGCGTGGTGCCTCACCTCGAGCACGTGCGGCTGCCGGCGGAGGACTCGCTCGAACTCCCCCTCCTCCCCTACCGCTCCCGCACGACCGTGCTCGACCTGGCCATCGTGCGCCTGGAGCGGATCAGCAACTTCGACGAGCTGCAGCCGCTCCGCCTGGAGCCGGGTGTGGGGTTGCGCCTGGTCGCGCACGGAGACGAGCTCGGCCAGCCCGACCTGGTGATCTTGCCCGGGACCAAGACCACGCTCAGGGACCTGGAGCGGCTACGTGCCAACGGCCTCGTCGAGGCCATTCGGCGGGCGCGAGAGGCAGGGACCGCGGTGCTCGGGATCTGCGGCGGCTACCAGATGCTGGGTCGAAGCATCGACGACCCGGATGGCGTGGAGCTGGCCGGCAGTGCTTGCGGCCTTGGCCTCCTTCCCACCTGGACCCGCTTCGAGCCGGGCAAGGTGACGGTGCTCCGGCGTGGGCGTGTGCTGGGCGGCCCGGGCTTGCTCTCTCGTGCCGGCGGGCTCGAGGTCCAGGGCTACGAGATCCACGCAGGCCGGGTCGGGGGCGAACAGCTGCCGGTCTGGGACCTCGGTCACCATCGCGAGGGGTGTCGCTCCCCGGATGGCTGGGTGCTGGGGACCAGCCTGCACGGCGTGCTGGCCAGCCCACAGCTGCGTCGGGCCATCCTCGAGGCGCTGGCCGAGCGCCGGGGCGCCCGGCTGCCGCCTCCGGCCCCGGCACCACCCGACCCCTACGACGCCCTGGCCGATGCGTTGGAGGCGGCGTTGGACCTGGCCACCTTGGATCGCATCGTGGGCCTCGCGCCGGGGGAAGGACGGTGAGGCCGACCGCTCGCCCCCCCGGCAACCACCTCCTGATCCTGGTGCTGGGCGGAATCAGCAGCGGCAAGAGCGGCTTCGCCCTTCGCCTTGCTCACGCGCAAGGGGGACGGGTGCTGGTCATCGCCACCGGCCGGGCCTCCGACCCAGAGATGGAGGCCCGCATCGCCGCCCACCGCCGCCAGCGCCCGGCGGAATGGTCGCTGGCCGAGGAGGCGTTGCGACCGGAGCAGGCGGCTCGAGCCCACCCTGGGGTCGAGGTGGTGGTGATCGACTCCATCGACGCTTGGGTGGCCAACCGCATGGAGGCAGCTGGGGTGGAGGGACCGGGAGAGCGACTCGACGAGCTGGAGGAGGCCTGCCTGAGGGCGATTGAGGAGGTGCTCGCCCTGGTCCCCAAGGTGATCTGCGTGTCGAGCGAGGTGGGCCTGGGCACGGTCCCCCTGCATCCCCTGGGAAGGGCGTTCGCCGACCTGCTGGGACGGCTGAACCAGGACCTTGCCGCCCGATCCACGGAGCGGTACTTGGTGGTCGCCGGCGCCCCCCTCCCCCTCCCCCCGCCGGCCCGGCGGCGCCGGGTCGAATCCCAAGATCGAGACTCAGGAGGCGACCATGTGCACCGTGAAGAGCGCGACCGAGGTGATGGTTTGTGACGTGGCCAGGGACCGCGTTCGCAAGGTCGTGGGTGGCCGGCTCGGCTCCCTGGTCCGCTTCGAGACCGTGCCGGGGGAGGGGACGCGGGTGACCTGCCTCGCCCCCGACCGCTCGGACGAGTTCCAACGCTCGGTGCGGGAGGCCCTGGCCGAGGTGGACGGAGAGAGCTGACCGTCGCCTGGGCCGGCCCGGCTCGCGGGGAGGTCGCCCGGCCGGTGGCCAGGGAACCGCAAGCCCAGGCCGCTTCACCTGCTGCCCTTGAAGGGGGCAGGCAAGGGCTGACCTCGCGCCCGGGAGCGGTCAGGGGGTGCGCTCGCTCACCCCGGCCTCGGCGAAGGTGGCCATCTCCGCGAGCAGGCGCACGGAGGCCTCCACCAGCGGCAGCGCCAGCAGAGCTCCGCTCCCCTCGCCAAGACGCAACTCGAGGTCGAGCAAGGGTCGCAAGCCCAGCGCAGCTAGGGTGGCCGCGTGCCCCAGCTCCTGCGAGCGATGGCCGGCGATCAGGTAGTGACGGCAGTTGGGCTCGAGCGCGACCGCTACCAGAGCGGCGGCGCCGGAGACGAACCCATCCAAGAGAACCGGGCGCCGATGGGCAGCGGCCTCCAGGATGACCCCGACCAGGCCAGCGATCTCGAACCCGCCCAAGGCAGCGAGCGCGTCCAGAGGGTCGTCCAAGACGGTGCGGTTGACATCCACCGCCGTCCGCACCACCTGGCGCTTGCGCTCCAACCCAACATCGTCGACGCCCGTGCCCCGACCTACCACCTGCCGCGGGTCGAGGCCGGTCAGGGCACAGATGAGCGCCGCCGCTGACGTGGTGTTGGCGATGCCCATGTCCCCGGTCAGCGCCAGGTCGAGCCCCCTGGCCAACAGCTCCTGGCGGACCAGGGCCCGACCCATCTCCACCGCCCGTACCGCCTCCTCTCGGGTCATGGCCGGTCCGCGGGTGATATCCCAGGTACCGGGGCGGATGGTGGCCGAGACCAGGTCGGGATGCTGGGGCAGCTTTGCGTCCACCCCCAAGTCGGCCACCACGACCCGAGCCCCGTGCTGGCGGGCGAGCACGTTCACCGCTGCCCCGCCCCGCAGGAAATTCAGGACCATCTGGCCGGTGACCTCTTTCGGGTAGGCGCTGACGCCATGCTCGGCCACCCCATGGTCCGCAGCGAGCACGAACACAACCCGCTCCGCGAGCTTGGGGGTGAGGGTGCCGGTCATGCCGGCCAAGCGCACCGCGACCTCCTCCAGCGCGCCCAAGCTCCCGGCTGGCTTGGTGAGCTGCTCTTGCCGACGTGCAGCAACCTCCATCACCTGCTGATCGGGCGGGGTGATCGCAGGCACGGCAGGGCTGACCGGATCGCGACCCACGGCCCCCCAGCGCTCCTGGTGCACGAGCGCCCGTAGTGGACGCCGACGCTCCCACCCGATCGCCTCCAACAGGGGTCGGGCCGGGAACGCCTCCGGCCAGCCCAAGCAGAGGATGGCGAGCGGGCGCACGTGGGGAGGGATGCCGAGCGCCTGCTGGACCTCGCCTGGATGGAAGAAACTGACCCAGCCCATGCCCAGCCCCTCGGCTCGGGCGGCCAGCCACATGTTCTGGACGGCGCAGCACGCGCTGTGGATGTCACTCTCCAGGTCACTGTAGCGTCCCAGCACGTGGTTGCCGCCCCGGGTCGGGTCCACGGTGACCACCACCACCACACCGCATTCCAGGATCCCCTCCACCTTGAGACCGGCGAAGCGGTCCGCTCGGGCGGGGTCCTCGCGCATCGCGAGCGCCGCCGCTTGACGCTGACGCTCGGCGCTGTCCCGGAGCCGGCGCCGGGTTTCGAGGTCTCGAACGACGATGAAGTCCCACGGCTGCATGAAGCCGACCGAGCCCGCATGGTGACCCGCCCACAGCACGCGCCACAGCACCTCCTCAGGCACCGGGTCGGGGCGGAAGTGCCGGATGTCGCGGCGCTCGCCCATGAGGCGGTAGATGAACCGCCGCTCCTCGTCGGTGAACGAGGCCTCGGTGCTCAACACGACTGCCTCCGTGGAGAGGGCGGAGGTGGGCCCGCCCTCACCCATGGGTTGGGATGGCATCCCCTGAACCTCCTCAGGTGTTGCACCCGACCGGGCTCGATCGGCGACCGAGCCCCCCTGGCACGGGCCAGGGGCGTCCGGCGGGGGCGGACGAGCAGGGCTTGGGGTTTGGAGCCCCGGCCCGCCGGGGAAGTTCCTTTAGCAGCGAACCAACTCGGGGGGTGATCTACCCATGGCATCAGCGATGCCCCGCATCGCTGCACCGGATGTCGTGTTCGTCGCCACGTCGGGCCAGGGCTCCATGGACGGGTACGCCCAGCAGCTCGTCGAGCACCTCCAGGTCCGGACGTTGGAGACGGACGTGTACCAGAGGACGGCGGAGCTGTTCAAGGTCCCGTTGCTGAGCACCACCTCGGTGTGGGGCTTCGCCCGGGACCTCTCCTTCATCCAGCTCCTGCGGCAGCAGGACGGGCTGCTCCACCTTCCCAACCACCATCTGGGGCGTTATGGGTGCTTCCTGCCCGGACCGTACCTGATCACGGTCCACGACGTCATCCGCTACTTCGACCTGATCGGCCTGGGGCCGTTCATCCATCGCCCGAACCTTCGGGACCGGATCTGCCTGCGTCTGGACTATCGCGGGATCCGGCGAGCCACGGCCATCATCGCCGTCTCGCGGACCACCAAGCGCGACCTCGTCACCCACTTGCGCATCCCTGAGGAGCGCATCTTCGTGGTCTACGAAGGCGTCGACCATCGGCGCTTTCGGCCCGTGGGGCAACGCCTGGTGGAGGGCCGGTACGTGCTCTACGTGGGCTCCGAGCACCCCCGTAAGAACCTGGAGACGCTGCTGCGTGCGCTGGCGCGGTTGAGACGCGAGCGCGAGTTCCAGGACCTGAAGTTGGTCAAGGTGGGTGCTGCAGGGGGGCGGGAGGCCGATTTCCGCGCCCGCACCCTGAGCTTCGTGCGGGAGCTGGGCCTGGAGGACCACGTGATCTTCACCGAACGGGTCCCGGACGATGACCTCCCCGCCTACTACTCGGGAGCTGTCTGCCTGGTCCTCCCCTCGCGCTATGAGGGCTTCGGCTTTCCACCACTGGAGGCCATGGCCTGCGGCTGCCCAGCGGTGGTGGCCAAGGCCGGCTCCCTGCCCGAGATCACGGGGGGCGCCGCCCTGGAGGTTCCGGTTGAGGACGATGCTGGGTTCGCGGAGGCGATCAGAAGGCTGATGACCGACCAGGAGTTCAGGACCCGGATGCGGGAACGTGGCCTCGCCCGGGCCAGGGAGTTCTCCTGGAAACGGGCAGCCGAGGAGACGGTGAGGGTCTATGAGACGGTCCGCCGCCAGCTTGTGCCCCGTCGGTTCTCTCCCGCGCCAGCGGGCTGAGGACCCGGGTCCCATCGCGGGGCACCTCACGCGGTCGCGTGAGGTGCCCTCACTCGTCCCACGCGCCGGGGCCGCCGGCCTCGAAGGGGTCAGGTTCGCCCTCGTCCTGCCCTGGCGTCTTCTGATGGAAACGGCTGGCGATCATCTGATACGCCATCGCCTTGGGGATGCCCAGCTTCGTCAGCGACTTGATCTCATCGGCCATCACCTTGTCACGGGCGGCCTCGATCGCGGCTAGCACATCCTCCACCGTCGCGGTTCGCCTGGGTGGATTCGCGGCCATGACGGTCTGATCATACCGACGCCGCGCCGCCGGCCAACGCCGCCGTTCCCCCGCAGGTCCCCCTGGTGGACGCCAGCCACCGAGCCGAGGCCGCTGCCCAGCGAGACGATCAAGGCGACGCCCTCGATGATGGTGACCCTGCCGACGCCTGCGCTCACCTGCCATCCCGGACCTGGATGGAATTTCGGTTTAGACTCGACGTCTATGCCTGGGTACGGGCCCGACCGGATCCGCAATGTCGCTATCCTCGGCCACTCCCACGAGGGCAAGACCACGCTGGCCGAGGCCATGCTCTTCACCACCGGCGCCATCGGTCGTCTGGGGTCGACCGACGCCGGCACCGCCACCCTCGACTTCGAGCCCGAGGAGCAGAAGCGGAAGATCTCCATCAACCTGGCGATCGCCTTCCTCGAGCACAATGGCCACAAGGTCAACCTGCTCGACACGCCGGGGTTCTTCGACTTCGCCGCTCAGGTCAGCAGCGCGCTGGCGGTCGCCGAGGGGGCCCTGGTCGTGGTGAGCGCCACCGCGCAGGTGTCGGTGGGCACAGAGATCGCCTGGGAGCGGTTGAACCGCCGGGCCGGGCCGCGCCTGGTCGTGGTCAACAAGATGGACAAGGAGCACGCCGACTTCCTGGGCACGCTCGAGGCCATGCGGGCCCAGCTGGAACCGAAGCCAGTCGCGCTCCAGATCCCCATCGGGGCGGAGGCGGACTTCCAAGGGGTGGTCGACCTGATGAGGATGAAGGCGTACCTCGACAGCCCCGATGGGACCACCGAGACACCCCTGCCCGGCGAGCTGCTCGCCTTAGCCGAGGAACGCCGGGAGCAGCTGATCGAGGCCGCGGCCGAGGGCGACGACAGCCTGCTCGAGAAGTACCTTGACCAGAACACCCTGAGCGACGAGGAGGTGATCCGAGGGCTACGGGCCGGGGTCGCCGCCGGCCGGATCTGCCCGGTGCTGTGCTGCTCGGCGACCAAGTTGGTCGGGGTGCGTCCCCTGCTCCAGGCCATCTGTGATTTGCTGCCGCCGGCCCAGGGCGACGTCGCTGGCCGTCCTCGGGCCGTGGTCTTCAACACCGCTGCCGATCCTTTCGTCGGGCGTGTCACCTACTTCAAGGTCCTGAGCGGCTGCCTCAGGCCGGATCAGCATGTGCCCAACGTGACCCGAGGGACTGACGAGCGCCTCGCCCAGCTCTTCTTCCCGCGCGGAAAGGAGCAGGTCAAGGCCACCGAGGTGTGCGCCGGCGACATCGGGGCCGTGGCCAAGCTCCAAGCCACGCTCACCAACGACCTTCTGGGCGAGGCGGACGGCAACATCCCCCAGGTGGAGGTCCCCGAGCCGGTGTATACCCTGGCCATCTTCCCCCGGGCGCGAGGCGACGAGGAGAAGATCTCCACCGGCCTCGCCCGTCTAGCCGAGGAGGACCCAGCCCTCCAGGTGCGCCGGAACGAGGAGACACACGAGCTGCTGATCGCCGGCCTGGGCGACATGCACCTCGACGTCGTGCTAGACAAGCTCAAGCGAAAGTACGGCGTTGAGGCAACGACGCGGCCGCCGCGCGTCGCCTATCGGGAGACGATCTCGGGCACGGCTCGGGCCGAGGGACGTCACGTCAAGCAGACCGGCGGACACGGCCAGTACGGTATCTGCGTCATCGAGGTGGCTCCCAGCGGCCGGGGTGAGGGGTTCCAGTGGGAGGACCGGATCTTCGGCGGGGCCATCCCGCAGAACTTCCGCCCCTCGGTCCAAAAGGGCATCCAGGACGCCATGGCCCGGGGCGTGGTGGCTGGCTACCCCATGGTCGACGTCAAGGTCGCCCTGGTGGACGGCAAGTACCACACCGTGGACTCCTCCGACATGGCCTTCCAGATCGCCGGTTCGCTGGCCATCCGTAAGGCTGCTCTGGAGGCCAATCCGGTGCTCCTTGAGCCCATCCTCGAGGTGGAGGCGCGAATCCCGGAGCGACATCTTGGCGAGGTGATGTCGGATCTGAACGGCAAGCGGGGCAAGATCCTCGGCACCGAGCCCGATGACGGCTGGCAGGTGGTGCGGGCCCAGGTCCCCGAGGCCGAGATGCAGCGCTTCGCCCTCGATCTCCGCTCCATCACCCAAGGGCGGGGGTCGTTCCGGACCCGGTTCTCGCACTATGAGGAGTTGCCCGCTCACCTGGCCAAGCAGCTGATCGAGACCTACCAGAAGGAGAGCGCCGGCAAGGAGTGAACGGCCACTCCCAGGCCAGGGCGCGCCGCTCTGCCGAGGAAGGCCGGGAGCTGGGGAGCGGCCTGGGGGAGGGCCAGGGTGGAGCGGCAAGCCCACGACGCCATCGTGGTGGGCGGCGGGGTCACCGGCACGGCGGTCGCCCGCGACCTGGCGCTCCGAGGGATCGACGTGCTCCTCCTCGAGCGAGAGGACTGGGGCGCCGGCGCAAGCGGGTGCGACTCGACCTCCGAGACGCTCCCCACCCGGCTCGACGTGGACTCAGAGTTCATCCGTCTCGCCGCGGCTGAGGCGACCATCCTCCACGCCATCGCCCCTCACCTCGTCGAGCGTCGAACGATGGCTTTCCTCGCCCGGCCCGAAGACAGGGGGGCGCTGGAACGGCTTGAGGCAGCCTTGGACCTCCTCGACCGTTTCCGGCCACCGGAGCTGTTCCATCCCCGGCTGCGGCTCTCTGGCCTCGAGGCCCGGCGCCTTGAGCCGGGGATCTCCCCCGAGGTCACAGCTGCGGCGGTATCCGAGGACTGGACGCTCAACGCTCGACGGTTGGCCTGGCTCAACGTTCTCGACGCGATCCGTGCTGGAGCCCATGCCCTCAACCACAGCCCGGTCGAGGCGATCCTGACCCAGGCAGGAGCCGTCAGCGGCGTCCGCTATCGGGCCCCGGACGGCCAGCGGATCGAGGTCAGCGCCCGCGTGATCGTCAACGCTGCCGGTCCCTGGGCACGAGAGGTGGCGGCCATGGCCGGGATCGAGCTGCGGCCACGACTGGTCAAGCATCTGGAGATCGTTTATGACCGTCGCGTCTCCGTCTTCGGCCTCGCCTCCCGGGCGGCGGACGGACGCTGGGTAACCCTAGCCCCACAGGGGACCACCAGCGTGCTCGGCACCGCTCAGAGCGAGACCTACAGCCGGCCAGAGACGCTTCAAGCCACCATCGACGAGCTCGACGACCTACGCTGGGCGCTGGCCCGGACCTTCCCGGCCATCGGCGACAGCCGCGCCATCCGGGCGCAGATCGCCGCCTTCCCCTCCACCGCTGCCTGGGGCGTGCCCGCTCAACTGGTCACGTCACGGCTCGCGGTCCACGACCACGAGCGGGAAGGCGCCTCCGGCCTGGTGTCGGCGATAGGAGGCGGGCTATCGACCTTCCGAGCCAGCGCGGAGGCCATCGCTGACGTGGTGTGTGCCCGGCTGGGGATCCGGGCTCCCTCCACCACGGCACGACGTCCGCTCCCCGGTGGCGCAGGTGAGATGCCCCCAGCCGAGGAGCTGGCCCGCGAGCACGGCCTCACCGCCTTGGCCGCCGCCCGCCTGCTCCAGCGCCATGGCTGCGAGGCACCGCAGGTGCTCGAGGACACTCGTCGGGGCCGGCTGGTCTGCCGCTGTGAGGCGGTCACTGAGGCAGAGCTGGTGCACGCAGCCCGCCACGAGCAGGTTCTGACGCTGAGCGATGCCTCGCGCCGGATCGGCCTGGCCACCGGCGCCTGCGCCGGCACCAGCTGCTTGGAGCGGGCCGCGGCGGTGATGGCGCAAGAGCTGGGCTGGAGCGCCAGCCAGCGCTCCCAAGCCTGGCGCGATCACGTGGCCGCCACCTGGCGCGGTCGGGCCCCGGTGCTCGACCGCTGGGGGTGGGCCCAGGAAGAGGTCGCGTACGGGGCCCGCCGCGGCTGGCCAGGGAGTCTGCGGCCGTAGGCCTGGCTGATCTCCAGCTGGCATCCAGACGATGATGGCCAGCACGCGGGAGGCGAGCCTGGGCAAGCGCCAGCACGCGCCAGGCCCCAGGGTCGGGCCGGCGGGGGTCACGGGAGCGCTCCTCAGCTGAGCGACAGACCCGGGGGAAGGGCCCAGGAAGGGAGGAGAAGCTCAGGGCCGAGAGGCCCGGGGGCAGTGGAAGGCCAGGGGACCCCTTCAGGCCTATCCTGATGCGACGATGAGCCCGCGGCCCGGCGGAGACGACCGTCCAGGGTGGGGGCGTTTGCTCCGCCGACGCTCGGAGGCGCCCTGGGGCACCTCTGAGCAGGTCATCGCGCGGGCGAGCGCAGGTCCTCCCCTGACCCCGACCGAGCGGGCGCGTCTGCCGGCCATGTCGCGGTGCCTGAGCTGCGGCCTCTGCGCGCTGATCGCAGGTCGGGCTGGCCGCGCTCGACTCCCCGACCTGGCCAGCGCGTACCTGCGCGATCCCTCGCTGCTCGAGCGCGCGGCCGCCGACGTAGCCGGTGAGGGGCCGGGAGCGGCCGCCCTGGCCGCAGCCTCGGCCGTCTGCCCGGTGGGCGTGCCGCTGGATCAGGTCGCCGCCCTCGCTCGTCGGCTGGCCAGGCCAGAGCCCTAAGCCTCCTGGCGGCCGGGCCTCCCCTTGCCGGCCGGGACCCTGGGCGGCGTCGGCACGGGGACCGCCCCCCAGGTCGGTATCCCCTGGCGCCGAGCCGGGTATAGTGGGCCGGCGGAGGATGTGCATCAGCTGGGCATGATCGAGCTCACCGTTCGAGAACAGCAACGAGCGCGGTATTGGCATCGACGCAGCCGCGATCGCGTGACCCCACGCCGACTTCTTCGAGAATCCGACGAGCTGATGTTCTGGCTCGAGGAGTGCCTGCTCCAGCGCCTGCGGATCGTGCCCGGATGGCTGATGCCTCGCCTGGTGCAGATCCTTGCCAGCGCCGGCGACGACCTCAGCCGCCGTGCTGGCTCGGAGCGCCGGCCAGCTGAGCTGATCGAGCTCCTGTACCAGGCTCAAGGCAGGCTGATGGAGGAATCGGTGCGCTCCCGACGTCCAGCTCGCATCGTCCCCCTCTTTCGATCGGGCTCGCCGAGGCCACGATCGAGCCAGCGGCGGTCCCCTCGTCAGGAGGCACAGCGGTAGCCCTCTGCCCTGAGCCCGAGCGCCGCCCCGCCTTGACCGCCCGCCCACGGCGAGGCCCCAGTCCGTTCCGCTACGAGCAAAGAGGCCGCGACGGCCGTCATCCCGGTCTGCCCGGTGACGATGGGATCGAGCGGCCGAGCGGTCACCGCCAGGTTGGAGCGACCCTCCCTGGAGGTCGGGGGGCCAACGCAGCCGGCCAGCCCCGGCCCTGACATCGATGCCCGGCCTTCTGGTCGCCGGCTCCATCGCGCTCGACTCGCTCCGGGGCGGGGAGATCCGTGAAGAGCTGGGGGGCTCCGCCCTCTACTTCGCCCTAGCCGCCTCCCGGCTGGTGCCGGTCGCCATGGTTGCCCCTGTAGGTCGGGATGCCGAGGCCCGGGTTCGCGCTCTGCTGGCTCGCCATCCACGCATCGACACCACCAGGCTGGACGTCCTCGACGCGCCCACCTACCGCTGGTTCGCAGAGGCCCGCGAGGGACGGAACCTCGACCTCGGCAGCCAGGACTCGATCTACGACGCATGGCACCCCCGGCTCCCACGGAGCTTTCGGGGCTGGGCCTTCGTCGGGTCCATGCGCCCCGATCAGCAGCTGCGGATCGTCCGCGATCTGGTCGGCTGCAGGCTGCTCGCCGCCGACGCCATGTGCTCTTACGTCACCCAGGCTCCAGACCTGGTCCACCAGGTGCTGCGTCTGGTCGACTGGTACTTCTGCAACGACGAGGAGTTGACCGCACTGGGCGGCAGCGAGCCGGAGCGCTTCCGGGCCCGATGGGGCCTGGGGGGGTTGGTGGTCAAGCACGGGCCGGGCGGGGCGACCGCCTACACGGTCAGAGGGACGGTCCACGTGCCCAGCCGGGCCCGCCGGGTCGAGGACACGACCGGCGCCGGCGACGCGCTGGCAGCTGGGATGCTCGCTCACTGGATGCTGCACGGTGGAGCGCCCGACCGCTTACGGGAGGCGCTCGAGGTCGGCTCAGAGCTCGCCGCTCTCACCATCTCAGCCATCGGCCTACGAGCCCTCGACGGACCCGAGGCCGGCGGGGAGCGGGATCCAGGCCCGAGGTCCGGCGACGGCAGCTGAGGCTCTCGCTCGGCCGTCACCCGTGGCGATGAGATGGAGGGAGAGGCTGGCCGAGCCAGCCGGCTACCCTTCATCGCCAGTGATCGCGCTGCAGCACGCCCTGCTCCAATGGGCACGGAACGCTCATCGTGACCTGCCCTGGCGGCGCACCCGTGACCCTTGGGCGGTCCTCGTCTCCGAGGTCATGCTCCAGCAGACCCAGGTGGCCCGCGTCATCCCCCGGTACCGGGCCTTCTTGGCTCGCTTCCCGACCCCGGCCGCCTGCGCTGCGGCGCCCCCGGCAGAGGTCATCCGGCTCTGGGCCGGCTTGGGCTACAACCGCCGTGCCCTTGCTCTCCACGGTGCCGCTCGTGCCATCGTCGATCGTGGCGGGCACTTCCCTGACACTCTGGACGATCTGACCGCGCTCCCCGGCGTCGGTCCCTACACCGCCCGGGCGGTGCTGGCCTTCGCCTTCGAGCAGGACGTGGCCGTCCTCGACGCCAACGCGCAGCGCGCCCTCTCACGCGCTCTCGGCAAGGCCGTGACGCAGCAAGCGGCAGACGCGCTGGTGCCTCCCGGCCGGGGATGGGAGTGGAATCAAGGCGTGCTCGACCTCGGCGCCACGGTCTGTCGCCCCCGTCCCCGCTGCGACGCCTGCCCATTGGCCCAAGCCGGAGGGTGCGCATGGCGGGCCTCCGGCCTGAACTCACCCGACCCCTGGCCGCGCCCTCGCCCCCAAGCCCGCTTCGAAGGCTCCGACCGCCAGGGCCGTGGCCGGTTGGTCAGCGCCCTCCGCGATCGACACCTCACCTGGGACGAGGTCCCCTCCGCGGCCGGTTGGCCCGGGGATCCTCGCCGTGCCCTGGCGGTGGCACGCTCCTTGATCAAGGAGGGATTGGTGGTGGCCGAGGGCGAGCGGTTGCGCTTGCCCTGAAGGCAACTCACACGGTTCGGGGCAGCTTCCGTTTCACGGAAGGGGGCAGGACGGCCTCCAGCACGTCGTCGACCGTCACCAGGCCCTGGATGCGGAACTCGTCGTCGACGACCGGGACGGCGAGCAGGTTGTACTTGGAGAGGACGGCCGCCACCTCCTGGGCGCTGTCCTCCGCGCTCACCGCGATCACGTCACGGACCATGAGATCCTTGATCGGCCGGTCAGGCGGCGCCATGATCAGGTCGCGGAGGGAAAGGACGCCCTTCAGGCGGTCCTGAGGGTCGGTGACGAAGATCGAGTACACGGACTCTGCCTCCGGCTCCATGCGCCGCAGCTCGTCAATGCATTGCTGAGCAGTGAGCAGCTCAGGGACGGTCACGAACTGCGTCGTCATCAACCCCCCAGCGGTGTTCTCCTGGTACCCAAGCAGATCCTTGACCTCCGCAGCCTCGTCCTTCCGCATCAGCCCCAGGAGTTGGTCGGCGCGTTCTCGAGGCAGCTCGGTCAGGATGTCGGCAACCCCATCAGGAGGCATCTGGCCGAGGATCTGGCTGGCTCGACGCGGATCCATGTGCTCGATGACCGACACCTGGTCGGCCAGCTCCATCTCCTCCAGGGTGTCCGCCGCCAGCTCGCCGCTGAGGGCAGCGAACACCGTCTGTCGCTCCCTCGCGCCCAGGCTCTCGACGATGTCGGCGATGTCGGCAGGATGCAACCTGGCGATGCGGCGGGCCGAGACCCGCAGCCGGACGGCATCGTCACCGGGCCCTCCCTGAGCCTCACTGGAGGGGGCCAGGGGACCAACCGTCTCCCATGAGACGAGCGCCATGGGCAGGTCTCGGTGGAAGAGACGGGCCACCCACTTGGCCACCCCCTCCAGTCCTAGCCTGCGCAGCAGGCCCCGAACGCCGATATCGGCACCCACCAGGAGCAGATCCCCCCCGCTCGTGACCAGCTGGAGGTCGTTCACCCTCACCACTCGCCGACCGTCGGTGTCGACCACCTGCTTGTCGAGCACGTCCCGTCCTAGCCAGATGTCCCGCTGATCGGCGGGGCGAGGACGCACCTCGTCCCGGCTCCCGCGCAGCACCACCTCCCGGCTGACCGCAGCGAAGGTGCGTACCGCAGCCCATGGGATGACCTGCTGCCGGCGACGAGAGACGACAAGCCCAGTGACGACCGGGTAGGGCTCCCGGATCTGCGCGGTGAGATCGCGCACCGTGCCCGCCCGACGCTGGTGCACGTCGATCACCTCCGCCCCCAGGATTTCGGTCAGGAACAGCAATCCGGCTCTCCGACGTGAGGCAGGCCCGCCCTAACCGTCCATGTCGACCGCTGCCTGCCAACGCGGTCGACACCCCCACGTCCCTGTCTCAGCACCGCAGGGACGATGCCTTGTGCAGCTCCCCAGCCCCCCTCAGGCAGGACCGAGGAGGCTCGGCGCGTGCCCCCACGCCTCAGATGGATATCGACTTCGGGCACCGCTTCGTAGCCTGGTATCGAGAGCCAGTCTAGCATCGGCTCGCATGTCCTCGGCGCGAACGTGGTTGAATTGGGCAAGATGGACCGATACAATACGGCCCGTTCGGCTGCGCTGATGGAAAACTTGACAACTCGAGAGAGAGGTAATTGACGTGGAAGGGTATTGCCTCAAGGACAAGAAGAAGGTCGAGATGAAGAACCCGACGCAGATCACCATGAAAAACGGGAAGCCAGCCACAAAAGGTACCTGCCCGATCTGCGGCACGACCATCTACAAAATCGGCAAGGCCGCCAGTAGCTGAGTCAGGCGGCTAGCCGGTGCCGTCGCCCCGCTGGCGTGAGCGCCGAGCCGACCATTGGCGCTCACGTCACGCTGTGGGTTGGGCCGGAGAAGACGAGGCCATAGAGACGCCCAACCGGCCGGTGGATGTCCCATCCACACAGCAGGATGGGCGGCAGGGATAGGCCTGACCGTCGCGACGAGGGACAGGACGTCCGTCCCGGCAAGGGTCTAGGGGCGAATCTCCTCACGGATCACCTTGGTCTCCAGGGCGTTGAGCAGGATCTCGGTGGCCGAGACAGCCTCATCCACACCCAGCGCTTTGAAGATCTCAACGTTGGCCGGGTTGTTCACGCGTGCGATCGTCAACGGCACGTTGAACTCCCGTTTGGCCAACTGCAAGGCGACCAGGTTATCCTCATCGTCTCCCGTGACGGCCAGGACGGCGTCAGCGCGGTCGATCCCCGTCGTCTTCAAGAACGCCATCTCGTCGCCATCTCCGGTCATCACGATGCTGCCCAGTTGACTCTCGAGCCACTGCGCTCGGGTCGGATCCTTCTCCACCAGCGTGACCTCCTCTCCCCGCTCAAGCAGATCACGGGAGAGGAAGTAGCCAACCTTGCCTCCACCGATCACGATGACGTACATCTATCGACCGTCGTCTAGGATCATGCTACGGACCCTGGCTGCGCCCTCCGTGGTGGGACAGAAGACGCGCAACCCCAACTTCCGGTAGGCTTCGTCTCGGATGGGGTCGTAGATCCGGCACACCACCTTGGGAACCTTGAAGATGTGCTGGGCGATCTGCGCCGCCATGATGTTGCGGTTGTCCCCCTGGGTTACGGCGACGAAGCAGTCGGCATCCTCGATCCCCGCCCGGCGCAGGACCTCCGCCTCGGTGCCGTCCCCGACCACGAAGTTGCCGCGGAAGTCCTTGTCGAAGACGCCTCGAGTGGCGAAGCGATCGAAGGCTCCTGGGTCGCGGTCGATGATCGTGACCTCGTGGCCCTCGCGGTCCAGCGCCTGCGCCAGACGAGCTCCAATCCGGCCACAGCCGACGATCAGGGTCTTCACCCGAACAATTCTATGGGCGGCCGGGCGACAGATAAGGAAGGAAGAAGGAGCGGGAAGGGATGACGGAGAGGATCGCCCCGGTGGATCCCCTCCCACCCTTCTCGTCGGGCCGGAACCCAGGCTGGCTCAGGAAAGCCAGCCTGGGAACGGCCAAGGCTACCGGGGGGTGGGGCAGGCGCAGAGAAGGTCCCGAGAGGTGCGTGACCTCAGGCATGGAACGCACACCCGCGCAGCGGCCGGGGACGAGCCCTCAGCCGCCGCTCCAGCATCACACGCGCGAGAGACGCCAACCCCTGGGTCGGCGGACGATGGCAGGGTCGGGGTCGGGAAGGCCGCACGGCACAATGGAGCAGGAGATGGCCCGCCGGCCCGCGGCCGGCTGGGGCGAGACCAGGGAGGCCTGGGATCGTCGCGGGGTAGCTTCCCAGGCCCACCACGACCTCGTCGGTTCGCTTGCGCTTGATAGGATGGGCGCACCGTGCGCTTCCCCTTCACCTTCATGGGGATCCTGTGCTTGGCCCTCGGCCTCTGGATCATGATCTTCCTCATGGTCCGCGGACCCGATGGCCCCGTGAGCGGCGGCATCGAGGTGGCGATGGCGTTCGTGCTGATCGCCTTCGGCTCCTGGGTGGTCTGGCGCAGGATCACAGGACGTGAGTCCAACTGATGGTGGCAACCGGGCTGCGGATCCTGGTGGCCGTCGGTGGCCATCGGGTCGACGAGGAGACCGTGCGCCTGGCTTGTCGCCTGGCCCGCTCACGCCGCAACGGCAAGGATCAGGCCACCATCTACGCCGTGCACGTGGTGGAGGTGAACCGTTCCCTGCCTCTGAGCGCCCCGGTGGAGAGTCAGGTCGAGGAGGGCGAGCGCATCCTCGACGCCGCCGAGCAGGTTGCGGCCGAGTTCCAGCTTGAGATCGAGACGGAGATCGTGCAGGCTCGCGAAACCGGCCCTGCCATCGTTGGGGAGGCCGACGAATGGCACGCCGACGTGATCGTGATGGGCCTCCCCTACAAGCGTCGATTCGGTGAGTTCAACCTGGGAAAGACCGTGCCATACGTCCTGAAGAACGCGCCCTGCCGGGTGGTGCTCCTCCGCGAGCGGCTTGAGGCCTAGACCAGCCCGGAGGCTTGAGGCCATCGGGGTGGCTGGGCATCGGGCCTCACGACGGGCAGAATCATGCCCCCCTCCCTCCGTCCCCTCAAGGGTCAGCTCGTCGGGCCGGTGTCTCCAAAGCATCCCGGTCCGGCCAGGGGAGATGAAGCGACGCCAGGCAACCTGGAGGTGAACTCTGAGATGGCCATCGCCACGGAGTGGAACGCTCGCCCCTCACTGGGGGCTCACCGCTAGCGCGGGGAGACGCGACGGCCCCGATCGATGCCGTCATGGCCTAGCCCCTTCGGCCAGCCCTCGGCCGCCGGCGCCAGCACCAGCGCAGAAACTCGGACACCAAGGGATGCCGCAGCCATCGATGCGCCCGACGCCATGGCAGCAGCGCCCCCTGGGTCTCGGCCCACCTGACCTGTAGATGCCGGACCACGTCCTCAACCTCCGCCTTCCCGGACCTTGCCGTCGCCACCAACCCTAGAGCACGTCGATGGGTGCGACGTGCAGCCGGCACCACCGTCACCAAGCTGGCGAAGACCGTCACGGCCCCTAGGGCCACCGCCGCCCGCGCGAACCAAATGGTCAGGTCCATGGCCTCAAGAGTGGTCAGCTCCGACCGGGGCCAGCGCCGCGACCTGATCGTCCGGGGCCACCCGCATCACGATCACGCCTTGGGTCTGGCGGCCGTACCGAGAGATGGACTGGACGTTGGTCCGCAGCACCATGCCGCTGGCGGTGATGAGCAGGATCTCCTCATCGGGGTTCAGGTCGGGGTTGGGGACCACCCGGAGCGCAGCGACCTTCCCGACCTTCGAGTTCACCTTGAAGGTGAACACCCCCTGGCCCCCTCGGTGATGGGTCGGGTACTCGCTCAACGGGGTGCGCTTCCCGTAGCCACGCTCGCTGACCACCAGCAGGTCGCTGTCGGGCGCGATCACGGCCATGCCCGCGACCAGGTCGCCGGAGGTAAGGCGCATCCCGATCACTCCCATGGTGTCGCGGCCCATCGGTCGCACCTCTCGCTCATGGAAGCGGATCGCCTTGCCCTGCTGAGAGGCGATCAAGACCTCGTCATCCCCGCTGGTTGGGGCCACCCAAAGCAGCTCGTCGCCCTCCTGCAAGTTCATGGCGATCAAGCCGTTGCGGCGCACGTTCGCGTACTCGCTCATCGGCGTCTTCTTGATGTAGCCGCGGCGAGTGACCATGAGCATGTAACGAGCGTCGTCGTCGACCTCCGGCCGGACGAAGACAGCCGTGATCCGCTCGTTGGGGGCGATCTCGATCAGGTTGTTGATGGGCTGGCCCTTGGCGGCCCGATCCCGCTCGGGGATCTCATGAACCCGCAACTGGAAGACACGCCCACTTTGGGTGAAGAAGAGCATCGAGGCATGGGTGTGAGTGCTGAGCAGGTGCTCGCTGTAGTCCTCCTCACGCGTCCCGCTCGGGGCCTCGGCTCCGGCCATGGGTCGCGCCCCCCGCCGCCCCACCCCACCTCGTTGCTGGGCTCGGAAGGTGCGCGACGGCTGTCGCTTGATGTAGCCGCGATGGGTCAGGGTGACGACCACCTCCTCGCGGGGGATGAGGTCCTCAGCGGTGAGCTCGGTAGGATCCTGGTCGGAGATCTCGGTCCGCCGCTCGTCGCCGTACTTCCTCGCGATCTCGCGCATCTCGGCGGCAATCAGCGCCCTCACCTTCTCGTCCGAGGCCAGGATCGACTCCAGCTCGCCGATGGTTCGCAGCACCTCCTGGTACTCCTCGTCGACCTTCTGTCGCTCCAGTCGGGTGAGGCGAGAGAGGGTGAGGGCCAGGATGGCCTTGGCCTGACGATCGGTCAAGCCGAACTGTCGCTGCAGCTCCTCGCTGGCGACCTCAGTGTTCTCGGCCGCCCGGATGGCAGCGATCACCTCATCGAGGTGGTCGAGGCAGATCTTGAGCCCCTCCAAGACATGGGCTCGCTCGCGCGCGCGGTCGAGGTCGAAGCGGGTCCGGCGAAGGATGACCTCACGTCGGTGGTCGATGAAGATCTGGACCATCGACTTGAGACCGAGCACCTGCGGTCGCTGGTCGACGATGGCCAGCATGATGACGCCAAAGGTCTGCTGCAGCTGGGTGTGTTTGTAGAGGTTGTTCAGGACCGTGAACGGGCGGGCCTCGCGCTTGAGCTCAATCACGATGCGCATCCCATGACGGTCCGACTCATCCCGCAGGTCGGCGATGCCCTCCAGCTTGCGTTCGCTGACCAGCTCGGCGATCTTGGCCACCAAATTCGCCTTGTTGACAGCGTAAGGGAGCTCGTCGATGATGATGCGCTCGCGGCCACTGGGGGCCTCCTCCAACGTGTGGCGGCCCCTGACGACGATCTTGCCGTGACCAGTGGCGTAGGCCTGTTTGATCCCAGCCCGGCCCATGATGATCCCGCCGGTGGGGAAGTCAGGCCCCTTCACGAACCGCATCAGGTCCTCGCTGGTGGCCTCAGGGTTCTCCAACAAGTGGATAACCGCGTCCGTAACCTCGCGAAGGTTGTGCGGAGGGATATTGGTGGTCATGCCAACCGCGATCCCGGAGGCACCGTTGATGAGCAGGTTAGGGATACGGGCGGGGAGAACGACCGGCTCCTGCTTCTCGGCAGTGTAGTTGTCGACGAAGTCGACCGTGTCCTTGTCGATATCGGCCACCATCTCCGCCGCGATGGGTGCCATGCGAGCCTCCGTGTACCGCATGGCGGCTGGCGGATCACCATCGACGCTGCCAAAGTTGCCCTGGCCATCGACCAAGGGGTAACGAAGGGAGAAGGGCTGCGCCATGCGAACCAGCGCGTCGTACACAGCAACATCCCCGTGGGGGTGATAATCCTTGAGCACCTCGCCCACGAAGGCCGCGCACTTGCGATATCGAGAGCCTGGCGTGGCCCCCACCTGCTGCATGGCATAGAGGATCCGGCGCTGCACCGGTTTCAGCCCATCACGCGCCTCCGGGAGGGCACGGCTGATGATCACGGACATGGCGTAGTCCATGTAGGAGGTCTGCATCTCCTCCAACAAGGACTTGCCTAGCACCGTGCCGATGCTCCCGTTCTGCGGCGGCGTCGAGTCTCCAGCCATATCCTCAGTCCTCAAAGCGCTTGAGCACGAGGGTGCAGTTCTGCCCACCAAAGCCGAATCCGTTCGAGATCGCGATTCGGACATCAGCGCAACGTGCCTGGTTGGGCACGTAGTCCAGGTCGCAGGTGGGATCTGGCGTCTCGTAGTTGATGGTGGGATGGATCATGCCCCGGTTTATGCACAGGAGCGTGGCCACAGCCTCCACCGCCCCCGCCGCCCCCAGCAGGTGTCCGATCATCGACTTGGTGCTGCTGATCGGCACCCGGTAGGCGTGGTCGCCCAAGGCCATCTTCAGAGCCCGGGTCTCGGCTGTGTCGTTGAGCGGGGTTGAGGTCCCATGGGCGTTGACGTACTCGACCTCCTGCGGCGTGAGGCCAGCATCAGCCAGGGCGTTGGTGATGCAGCGGGCCGGCGCGCTCCCGCTCTCGTCCGGGGCCACGGCATGGAAGGCATCGTTCGTGATGCCAAAGCCGACGATCTCCCCTAGGATGCGGACATCACGACGCATGGCGTGCTCCAGGGACTCGAGGACCAGCACCGCCGCCCCCTCGCCGGCCACGAACCCGTCACGGTGGGCATCGAAGGGGCGGCTGGCCTTCTCAGGGGCATCGTTGCGGGTCGACAAGGCGCGGATGGCGTTGAAGGAGGCGATTCCCACCCGGCAGAGAGAAGCCTCAGTGCCCCCAGCCAGCATCACATCGGCGTCGCCACGCTGGATGATGCGGAAGGCGTTGCCCAACGAGTGCGTGGAGGCGGCGCAGGCGGTGGTGACCGTGGCGTTGGGCCCCCTGGCGCCGAAGACCATGGCCAGCTGCGCGGCGGCGATGTTCGGGATGACCATGGTGGCGAAGAGCGGGTGCATACGCCCGGTCGCGAGGTAACGATGGGCATCGTCGGTGATCATGTCGAAGCCACCGATCCCGGTGCCCATCTCTACCCCAACCCGGTAGGGATCCTCAGCCTCCATGTCAAGCCCAGCGTCATCGATCGCTTGCCTACAGGCCGCCAGCGCCAGCTGGACGAAACGGGCCGTGCGCTGGGCCAGCCGTCGGTCCATGTGGTTGGCGGGATCGAAATCTCGCACCTGGCAGGCGAACTTGGTGGTCAACTGCGAGGTGTCGAACCGCTCGATGACACTGGCGCCGCTGCGCCCCTCGATCAACGCCTCCCAGAACTCGTCGACCGTGTTCCCGATTGGGTTGACGGTGCCCATACCGGTCACAACGACCCTCCTGCCGTCCCTGCTCATACACGGCCTCCCGGGAACGGTTGCTGCAGCGGCCTCACCTTGTCAATGCCTCTCGAATCTTACCGACCAGGTTGACCTCGACCGCCTGGGCGGCAACCCAGACAGCGTTCTCGACGGCCCGTGCGTCCGAGCGTCCATGGGCCACCACCACCACCCCATCGATGCCCAACAGCGGCGCGCCACCGAACTCTCGCCAGTCGAGCCTTCGCCGGATTCGACCCACCTGGGAACGAATCAGAAGACCACCCAGCTTGCCCGCTACCGAGCGCGGGATCTCCTCACGCAGGACGCTGAAGAGCAGCTCCGCCGTGGCTTCGGCCATCTTGATGGCCACGTTGCCGAGGAACCCGTCCGCGACCACCACATCGGCTGCCCCCGCCAGCACATCTTTGGGCTCAAGGTTGCCCACGAAGTTCAACCGAGCCCGCCGTAGACGCTCGTGCGCCTCGCGGACACGCTCGTCCCCTTTGGTCTCCTCCTCACCATTGCTGAGCAGGCCCACCTTGGGCTGGGGCCGCCCCAAGATCCGCTCGGCGTAGACCGAGCCCATGGAGGCGAACTGCACCAGGAAGTCCGGGCGGCAGTCCACATTGGCACCCACGTCCAGAAAGTAGGTCGGCCGCCCACGGGTGGGGAGCACCGTGCCCAAGGCCGGGCGGGCGACCCCGCGGACCCGTCCCTGGATGAGCAGGGCTGCCGCCATGACCGCGCCCGAGTTGCCAGCTGAGACCCAGGCATCGACCTCGCCGCGGCTGCAGAGCCGCGCGCAGACGCAGAGCGAGGCGTCCGGCTTGGAACGGACCGCCTGGGCCGGATGCTCCTCCATCCCAATCACCTCGCTTGCAGGGACCAGGCGGAGGTGTGGATGGTCCTCCAGCAGCGGTCCCAGCCGCTCCGGCTGGCCGACCACGGTCACATCCAACCCCCGCTCCGCCGCCCGGGAGGCACCCAGCACCACCTGCTCGGGCGCGTGGTCGCCACCCATGCCGTCGATCGCGATGCGAAGCCGGGGCGTCGACTGGCTCAGGGCTAGATGTCGAGGTTGCGCACAGCTTTGGCGTGCGCCTGGATGAACTTCTTGCGTGGCTCCACGTCCGAGCCCATGAGCTTCTCGAAGATCTCGTTCACCGCCGCGGCATCCTCAATCTCGACCTTCAGCAGGGTCCGGGTCGCCGGGTTCATGGTCGTCTCCCAGAGTTGCTCAGCGTTCATCTCGCCGAGGCCCTTGAAGCGACTGACCTCAACCCCCTTCGTCCCCAGGCGCCTGACCTCCCGGTCCCGCTCCTCATCGCTGTAGGCCCACCTCGTCTGCTTGCCCTTGGTGATCTTGTACAGAGGCGGCTGCGCCATGTACACGTGCCCGCGCTCGATCAGCACGGGGAAGTACCGGTAGAACAAGGTCAGCAGCAGCGTCCGGATGTGGGAGCCGTCCACGTCGGCGTCGGTCATGGCCACGATCCGGTGGTAGCGCAGCTTCTCGTATTCAAACCGGTCCCCGACGCTGGTTCCGAGTGCCGTGATCAGGTTCCGGATCTCCTCCGAGGTGAGCGCCCGATCCAGGCGGGACTTCTCGACGTTCAGGATCTTCCCTCGCAAAGGAAGGATGGCCTGGGTGCGCCGGTCACGGCCCGCCTTGGCGGTCCCCCCGGCCGAGTCCCCCTCAACGATGAACAGCTCGCAGTTGCGTGGATCCCGGTCCGAGCAGTCGGCCAGCTTGCCGGGGAGGGTCGAACTTTCCAGGAATGACTTCCGCTGGACCAGGTCACGGGCCTTACGCGCCGCCTCCCGAGCCCGGGCAGCGGTCAGGGCCTTCTCGATGATCCGCCGCCCCTCTCCGGGATTCTCGTCCAAGAACTGGCCGAGAGCGTCGGTGAGCACGGTCGATACCTGGCCCTGGACCTCGGGGTTTCCGAGCTTGGTCTTGGTCTGTCCCTCGAACTGCGGTTCGAGCAGCTTGACGCTGACCACAGCCGTCAGGCCCTCGCGGACATCATCACCGGTCAGGTTGGGATCCGAGTCCTTGAGCAGTCCTGCCTTACGTGCATACCGGTTCAGCACGTTGGTGAGCGCGGAGCGAAAGCCGGTGAGATGGCTTCCGCCCTCAGCGGTGTGGATGTTGTTGGCAAAGGCCTGGACGTTTTCGACGAAGGTCTGGTTGTACTGCAGGGCGATCTCGATCTGGGTGGACTCCACCTCCCGATCGACATAGAACGGCACCTGATTGATCAGCCCCTTACCACGGTTCAGGTAGCGAACGAAGGAGAGGATGCCGCCTTCGAAGTAGAAAGTGTACGGATAGCCAAGCTCTTCGTCGACCAGGACCAGCGTCAGGCCCTTGTTCAGGAAGGCCATCTCCCGCAAACGATGACGGATGACCTCGCGGTCGAAGCGGGTGTCCTGAAAGACCTGGCGATCGGGCCAGAAGCGCACCACGGTGCCACGGCGGTCGCTGTCCCCGACCACGCTGACCGGCTGCTGCGGCGTGCCACGCTCGTATTCCTGGAAGTACTCCTTCCCATCGCGGTGGACCCAGACCTGGAGACGCTCCGACAGGGCATTGACGACCGACATGCCCACCCCGTGCAAGCCCCCCGAGACCTTGTAGCCACCTCCCCCGAACTTGCCCCCAGCGTGCAGCACGGTGAGGACGACCTCAAGGGTGGAACGCCGCTCGGTGGGATGCACACCGACCGGAATGCCACGACCGTTGTCGGCCACGGACACACTTCCGTCGGCATGAAGCGTCACGACGATCCGGTCGCATTCGCCAGCAAGCGCCTCGTCGACCGAGTTGTCGACGATCTCCCAGATCAGGTGATGCAACCCACGGCTGTCGGTCGAGCCGATGTACATGCCCGGCCGCCGGCGCACCGGCTCCAAGCCCTCCAGAACCTGGATCTGCTCGACGTCGTAGGCCACGTCAGCGCCGAGAGGGCGAAGCCTTGCTTTCCTTCCGGCCGGTGGCAGTCCTTGAGACGGGGCCCTCATCTCTGCCTCCGGGGGTCGCAGACCACCACCAGGACCGTCTGGAGCGGATGCCCTCCCAGCGTTGTGGGACTCAAGAGGCGACTACTGGGAACATGAACGACGTGGTAGATGCACCAATTCTACCGGATCGGCCATTATTCTGATGATCGCGCGCGACCTCAGAGTAAAGGATCCGTCCCAAGAGTAAAGGATCCGTCCCACGCCATCCCCTCGCGGACCGTCCATCCCCCGCGGTCAGGGTCGAGGGGGGCCGCCTTCCGCCTCCGGCGTCCACCGCAAGATTGGCCTCCGGGCCGCCGCGACCTCGTCCAGCCGGCCGACCGGCAAGCGCTGGGGCTGGGCATGCAGCTCCTCAGGTCGCTCGTGGGCGGTGCGGACGATGTCGTGGACGGCCTCCGCGAAGGCGTCGAGCGTGGCCCTGGTCTCGGTCTCGGTGGGCTCGACCATGACCGCCTCCGGGACGATGAGGGGGAAGTAGACCGTAGGGGCGTAGAACCCTCGGTCGAGAAGCCCCTTGGCCAGGTCGACGGCTCGCACCCCGAGGGGGACCAGGTTGCGGGCCGAAGCCACGAACTCGTGCATGCAGGGGCCGGGGTGGGGCAGATCGAGCGCCCCTGCCAGGCGAGCGCGCAGATAGTTGGCGGCCAGCACCGCGTCGAGCGAGGCCTGGGTAAGGCCGTCTCCCCCCATGGCCACGACGTAGGCGAAAGCCCGGACAAGGACACCGAAGTTGCCATGGAAGCTGCGTACCCGCCCGATCGACGCGGGTCGGTCGTGGTCGAGGAAGAAACGGTCACCATCGCGCTCGACCGTCGGTCGGGGCAAGAAGGGGGCCAGCTCTGTCCGGACCCCTACCGGCCCCGCTCCAGGACCACCTCCCCCGTGCGGGGTGGCAAAGGTCTTGTGCAGGTTGAGATGGACGGCGTCGAAGCCCATGTCACCAGGCCGGCAGATGCCCATCAAGGCGTTGAGGTTGGCGCCATCGTAGTAGAGCTTCGCCCCGACCCCGTGGACCAGCTCAGCGATCTGGAGGATGTCACGTTCGAACAAGCCCAACGTGTTCGGGTTGGTGAGCATGAGTGCCGCCACCCGAGGGGACAACTTGCGACGCAGGTCGGCAACGTCGACCCGGCCATCGGGGGCAGAGCGGACCTCGACCACGGTGAAGCCGCAGAGAGCCGCACTGGCCGGGTTGGTCCCGTGGGCACTGTCGGGGACCAAGACCTGGTCCCGCTCCTCTCCTCGGGAGCGATGGTAGACCTGGATCATGCGCAACGCGGTCCACTCTCCATGCGCACCCGCCGCTGGCTGGAGGGTCATCCGATCCATGCCGGTGATGGCGCAGAGCGCCCGCTCCAGGTGCCAGAGGAGCTCCAGCGCCCCCTGCACGGTCTCCTCGTCCTGATACGGGTGGAGGTCCGCGAAGCCGGGCAGCTGGGCCAGCTGCTCGTTCAGGACCGGGTTGTACTTCATGGTGCAGCTGCCCAGGGGATAGAAACGCTCGCTCACCGAGTAGTTCATGGAGGCGAGCCGATGGTAGTGGCGCAGGATCTCGGGCTCGCTCAACCGCGGCAAGCGGGGGGGAGTCCGCCGCCGCCAACGTGAGGGGAGAGCATGGGAGGTCTCGACCCCCGCCTGGGGGAGTCGGGGAGGTGGGAGCGAGGCACGGCTCTTCTCAAAGCTCAGCGGCTCGGTCATGCCTCGCCATCACCTCCACCAGAAGCTCCATGGCGGCCGGGTCGTTGACCTCGGTGCAGCAGAAGACAACCACGTCCTTCAGCTCCGGCCGGTCGGGGTACCAACGCGCTACTGGGAGGCCACCGAGGATGCCGGCCTCGCGGAGCCGACGCAGCCGTTGTTCCACGTGGAACATGCGGAGGGGGAACTCGTTGAAGAAGAGCCGGTCGGGGAAGGCCGCTTCGACGCCAGGCAAGGCGCAGAGACGATCGGCCAGTGCGTGGGCTCGCTGGAAACTCACCTCCGCTACCTGGCGAAGCCCATCTGGCCCTAGGTAGGTCAGGTACACGCTCGCTGCCAATGCGCAGAGGGAGTGGTTGGTGCAGATGTTGGAGGTGGCCCGCTCTCGTCGGACGTGCTGCTCGCGGGCGGTCAGGGTGAGGACGAACCCCCGCCGTCCCTGGCGATCGAAGGCTTGCCCGACAAGCCGGCCGGGCATCCGCCGGACCAGCTCCCGCCGGCAGGCGACGAAGCCGAGGTGGGGACCGCCGAAACTTGGCGGGAGGCCCAGCTGCTGGCCCTCTCCAACGGCGACATCGGCGCCGTACTCCCCGGGTGGGGCGAGCAGCCCCAGGCTGATCGGGTCGACACAGACGATGGACAGGGCACCCCAGCGGTGGGCCTGCTCGGTCACCTCCTCCACGTCCTCAAGCAGCCCCAAGAAGTTCGGCTGCTGCACCACCACCGCCGCCGTGCTCTCGCCGACCTGTTCTAGGTCGGAGCGGACGACAAATCCCCGACCCGCCGCGTAGCAGCGCAGCACCTCCTCGTACTCGGGGTGCAGGTACCCTGCGACCACCACCTCAGAACGGCCGGTATGAACCACCGCCATCATCACCGCCTCGGCGAGCGCGGTGGCGCCGTCGTAGAGCGAAGCGTTGGCGACATCGAGAGCCGTGAGCTCAGCGATCAAGGTCTGGAACTCGAAGATGGCTTGCAAGGTCCCCTGGCTCGCTTCGGCCTGATAGGGGGTGTAAGCGGTGGCGAACTCCGGCCTTGAGGTCACCGCCCGTACCGCCGCCGGGATGAAGCGCCGGTACACCCCTCCACCCCGGAAGCAGAGACGGTCCTCGTAGACGAGGTTCCGAGCCGCCAGCCGGCGAAGGCTCGCCGCCGTCTCCAGCTCCGACACCCCTGGCGGGAGGTCGAGTCGTTTCAGCCGTACCGAAGGCGGTAGGTCGACCAGGAGATCCTCGACCGATTCGATCCCCAGCGTCCTCAGCATCGCCGCTCGATCCTCCGAGGAGTGGACCAGGTAGGCAGCGGATGGTTCTCCTCGGAGGGAGCCGAGGGCGGGATCCGACGACGCCCCATGAGCCAGCTCCATCGGCTCGCCAACGGGGGCGTCCTGCCCCCTCAGGCCGATGTCATCTCCCGGCCTCAGCGCCCCAACTCCTGGGGCCGCCCGGCCTCCCCTTGCGTGAGCCGCCGGTAGCCCGCCTCGTCGAGCAGCCCCGGCCCAAGCCCGCCGCTCACTTCGATCCGGATCAGCCAGCCCTGCCCATAGGGGTCCTGGTTCACCCGCTCAGGGTGGTCGTTGAGAGACTCGTTCACCTCGAGCACGGTCCCGGACACCGGGCAGTAGAGGTCGGAGGCGGCCTTCACCGACTCGATCACTCCGAAGGCGTCGCCCGCCTCCAGGAGCCGCCCCACACGTGGCAGCTCGATGAAGACCACGTCCCCGAGCTGGGCCTGGGCAAAGTCGGTGATGCCAACCGTGGCCACTCCGCCGTCCACGGTCACCCACTCATGGGTCTCGGTGTAATAGCGCTCCGCCACGCCTGTCGTCCTCCTCGGCGGTGATCCCTGAGGCGGCCTCGGCGGCTGGCTGCGGGCGCACGGCCTGACCCAGGCCGGTGGACGCGCCCCGCCCCGCCTCGGAAGATGCAGCCCTCCGGTAGAAGGGGAGGGAGACAACCTCGGCCGAGCCCCGACGGCCGGTCAGGTCGAACTCCACCTGGGCTCCAATCGGGGCTTCCCCTGCCTCGACCAGCGCCATGCCGATCCCGGCCCCCAACCAGAAGGAATAGGTTCCGCTCGTCACCGACCCGATCGAGCGTCCCTCACGGAGGACGATCGCCCCAGGCCGGGGGATGGTCCGACCGTGAGCGGCGAGCCCGACCAGCGTCCTGGCCGGCCCCCGAGCGCGGATGCGCCGTAGCGCCCGCCGGCCCACGAAGGGGCCCTTGTCCAACTTCACCACCCAGCCCAGGCCAACCTCGTACGGGTTGGTGGTCTCGTTCATGTCGCTGCCATACAGGCGCAGGCCGGCCTCGAGCCGGCAGACGTCTCGCGCTGCCAGACCACATGGCCTGGCGCCAGCCTCCACCAGGGCGTCCCAAACCTGCTTGGCCCGGCCAGCGGCGACGAACAGCTCGAACCCGTCCTCGCCGGTGTAGCCGGTCCGTGAGACCAGCGCCTCGACCCCAGCAACGGTGGCCCAGGTCACGCCGAAGCGAGGAAGCGACTCCAGCCTTCCGTCCTTCGCTGGCAACATCGCCAGGGCCATGGGGCCCTGGAGGGCAACCAGGCTCAGCTCGTCAGTGCGGTCAACGATGTCGACGCCGGCCGGGGCATGGGCTCGCATCCACTCCAGGTCCTTGTGACGGTTGGCGGCGTTCCCCACCACCAGCCACCCCCGCTCAAGCCGATAGACGACCAGGTCGTCCACGATGCCACCGTCCGGGCGGCAGCAGAGATCGTACTGAGCCCGACCAGGGAGGAGGCGGGAGAGGTCATTGACCGTCAGGTGCTGCAGGAAGGCACCAGCACCTGCCCCCAGTACGTCAAACCGTCCCATATGGCTGACGTCGAAAAGCCCGGCGCTCGTGCGCACCGCCCCTTGCTCCTCGCGGACGGAGGTGTACTGCAAGGGCATCTCCCAGCCAGCGAAGGCGACCATTCGCGCGCCAGCGGCGAGATGACGACCATGCAACGGCGTCCGCTCAGCCATCCTCCGATGCTGGCTCGTCGCCCGGTCGGCTTCCGTCGGGATCCGGGCCGACGACCTCGACATCCTCCTCCTCGAGGTACTGGACGAGGTCCTCGTCGTAGCGACGCCTGGCCGCGGTTACCAGCTCCCGCATCGCCACCGTCCGCTGCAGGGACCACTCAAGCTTGGCCGCCATCTCCACGTCGCTTCCCTGGCGACCCAGCTCACGTCGCAGGCCGATCTCCGCCTGCTCGTATTCGCCGGCCGCTTGGACGAGCATCTCGGAGTCGCGGACCTGGCGCTGCTCCTCACTCAGGGCCTGCTCCATGCACAGAGCAACCCGCTCACGAGCGAAGCGCTCAAAGTCAGACGATCCGCTGGCATGAAAGGTCGTAATGGCCTCCAACAGCCCGATGACGCCTTCCTGGAACAGGTCACCTTGGCTGAGCCCACGGTCCGCGCGCTCCTCAGCGGCACCCGCCACCCAGTCCAGGTGGGCTCTAGCGAGACGATCCCGAGCGCCCTCGTCCCCGCAGCCAGCGGCCTCCAGCAAACGTCGATGCTCGTCGGCATCAACAGGCTCAACCGCTGCCTTCACCACTGTTGTCCTTACACGCTCGGCGTCCGAACCATGCGAGGATGGACTCCATCGGGCTCGAGGTGCCATGGGGCTAATTCTAGGCGGCCCCCACAGCCCCAACCGCCCGGGCCAGGGGGGGATGGCGCCGGCATCGCCCCGACCCAAGCGCGGAAATGTAAAACGTGGAACATTTCACGGCTGAGTTGTTCGTGGCTGGATCCGCCTTGGCGCAGGACTGGTTCCTGCTCCTTCCCCTGCCGGTCGTTCTCCTGGCCAACTGGCACGAGCGCCACCGCAGCCATCCCTTCCAAGGTCTGGGGGCGGCGGTAGCCGACATGATCTGGCCGGTGCTGGTCCTGATCGCCGTCGCCGCCGTCTTCCTCGGCCTCTTGCTCGGCTCCTTGCTCTACACCGCCAACCCCGCTCATGCCGGGCCGGGCCCGTGGCTCTTCGCCGCGGTGATGGCCGCGACGGGCGTCGCGGCTGGCGCCGTGAGCCACCGCGGGATCCGAGAGCGGTTGAGCAACCTCCTGCCCATCGACCCCGACAGTGCCCTTGACGCCACCGCCCTGGTCCTCGTCCTGGTCACCATCGGGTACCAGCTCGCCAACCAGCTTGCCGTGGACGTCCTCGCCCGACAGGCCAGCCTCCAGCCACTCGGCGTCGAGGACATGATCGCTCAGGAGCTGCCCTTCCTTCTCACCGCCTTCTTCGGTGTCGGCTTCCTCATCCGACGCCCACCCCGCCTGACTCTGCGCCGTCTGGGGTGGGTGCGGCCGAGCCCATGGCAAGTCCTGCTCGCCCTGGCCGCGGCTGGCCTTTTCTACGCCTTCGGCAGTGGAGCCGACCGTCTCACCCACCTCCTCACCCCGGTCACGGCGCACCGCCTCGACATCGTCAACCAACGCCTGTTCGGCGGCCTACACGGGCCAGGCGGCATCGCCGTGCTCGCCCTCTCAGCGGGCATCTGCGAGGAGACGCTCTTTCGAGGCGCGATCCAACCGCGGCTCGGCCTGCTGGTCGCGGCCCTGGTCTTCGCCGCTCTCCACACCGAGTACGGACTCACCATCGACGAGGTCGCGGTCTTCGTCCTCGCCTTGGGCCTCGGTGCGGTCCGCCGGTTGACGAACACCACCGGCAGCATCATCTGTCACGTCGTCTACGACACCTTGGTGGCCGTGGGGATGAGCGGGGTCTGGCTAGCGGTCGCCTTGGTGACGGAGGCCGGACTGATCCTGGTCAGCCTCGCCGCGTACCTCAGCGGTCGGTTGCCGCCGGGCGACCCCGCCGCGGCGGTCGGTCGGTCCGAGCAGGTCTGAGACCCTATGGCGCTCAGACTTCCGCTCGACCAAGGCAGGGATTCTGCCAAGCCCGACGTGAGAGCATGGGCATGCCCGACCCTGCGGCCAGCTCTCTGGCCGCAACCTAGAATCGGAGCGGAGTGCCAGCGGTGACACGACATGTCGTCGAGTTTCCCCAGGTAGACCCCAACCTGTTGATATCTTCCCCTCGCATCGTGGCAGTGGCGAACCAGAAGGGCGGGGTGGGCAAAACGACGACAGTCATGAACCTGGGCGCTGCCCTGGCCGAGCGTGGCGCTCAGGTGCTCATCATCGACCTCGACCCTCAATCCAACAGCACCAGCGGCTTGGGCGTCGACCCCTCTCGGGCCAGGTTGACCGTCTACCACCTGCTAGCGGGTGAGGCCGGCATCGACGAGGTGGCCACCCCGACCGCCGTTCCACGCCTCCACCTCGTGCCCTCCCAGGTAGCTCTGGCCGGAGCCGAGATCGAGCTTGTTGGCCAAGAGGAACGTGAAGGCCGGCTGCGGAAAGCGCTCGCCGCCCTTGACGGAGGGTTCGGCTACGTCCTCATCGACTGCCCGCCCTCGCTCGGCCTCCTGACCCTCAACGCGCTGGCGGCTGCCGATCAGGTGCTGATTCCCCTCCAGGCGGAGTACTTCGCCCTTGAGGGCCTCGCCCACCTGCTGTACACCATCCAACTGGTACGCATGAGCCTCAACCCCAGGCTTGAGCTGGCTGGCATCCTGGTCACTCAATTCGACGCCAGGACCACGCTCGCCTGGGACGTTCTCAACGAGGTTCGCCGGGCCTATCCCGACAAGCTTTACCAGACCCTGATCCCGCGCAACGTCCGGATCAGCGAGGCATCGAGCCACGGTCAGCCTGTCATCGTCTACGACCCGACCTGTCGGGGCGCGCAGGCCTTCCGTCAGCTCGCCGAGGAGGTAATGAGCCGATGAGCCGACGACGTGGACCGGCGCTCGGGCGTGGACTAGAGTCGTTGATCCCGATCGCTCCGGGCAACGACGGCAAGGGGCCAGGTCTCCCCCAGCTCATCGACGTCGACCAGATCCAGCCCTCACCCGAGCAGATGCGCAAGCACTTTCCGGCCGAATCCTTGCGCGAGCTGGCGGACTCCATCCGCCAACACGGCGTGCTTCAGCCCATCCTCGTCCGTCGTCTCCCCGACGGTTACGAGCTGATCGCCGGCGAGCGGCGCTGGAGAGCCGCCCGCTTGGCCGGGGTCGACCGTATCCCCGCCATCGTGCGTGGCGAGACCCAGGCCGAGGACAGCCTGCTCCTCGGCCTGATCGAGAACTTGCAACGAGAAGACCTTGACCCGGTCGAGGAAGCCAGAGGCATCAAGCGGCTCATCGATCAGTTCGGCCTCACGCACGAGGAAGCGGCCGCACGCCTGGGGAAGAATCGCGTCGCCGTCACCCAGGCTCTTCGTCTGCTCAACGCCTGCCCAGCGGTGCTCTCGGCCACAGCCTCCGGAGCCATCACCGCTGGCCACGCCCGTGCCCTGGTCAGCCTGCCCACGCCGGAGGCCCAGGAGCAGGGACTGAAGGTCATCCTGGCCAAGAACCTCTCGGTGCGAGAGGCAGAACGGTGGGTACGGGAATACCAGCCGCCCAAGCCCCGGGTCAGGGCGAGACGACGCCATCAGCCCGAAGAGCCCCTGGATCCCGAGATGGCCCGACTGGTTGATCGGCTCCAAGAGCGCTTCGGCTCCTCGGTCAGCGTGACCGGCACCCCTTCTCGGGGCCAGATCAGCCTCCACTACGCCAGCCCTGAGGAGCTGCAGGGTCTGCTTGAGCTCCTGCTCGTCTGATCTCACCGGCAGGGCCCAAGAGCGCCCATGCCCACTCAACGACGTCGGCGGGTGAGCCGGGGAGGGAGGCCTCGGTAAAGCCCACCGAGATCAGGTCCCTGGTCGGGGCCGCTAACTCCCGCAAGCGGTGATGGCAGGCCTTGCGCTCCTGCCGGTGAGCCGGCGCCGGATGGACATCACCCGCCCGCTGCTCGGCACCGAGGCGCGGGCCCATGAGATGCCATCCGGCCACGCTCGCCGCGGATCAGCGGCGCAGGCAACCGCGACCAGCCCTCCACTCGGAGGGAACGTGAGGAAGGCTCCTACCTCTCCCCGGGCGGTCAGGCCCCGATAGCGGCGCGGAAGGGCTCGTCAGAGGGGAACGGTCCGATGACGGCCATCTGCAGCGGCTGGGCGAGGAGCCGACCCGCCAGGCGTCGGACATTCTCCACGCTCACAGCCTCGTAGAGGGCGATCACCTCATCCACGGCCTTGACCTCGCCGGTGAGGAGCTCCTGCTGGCACAGCCAGGTCGCCAGGGAGTTGGTGCCCTCAAGGCCAAGCCGCAATCGTCCCTTGGTGAACTCCCGGGCCTTGCTCAGTTCAGCCTCGCTCAACGGCTCCTCGGCGATCCGATGCAGCTCGTCGATCACCGCCCGCACCGCCTCCTCGGCCTTGCTCGGGTCGACGCCCATGTACACAGCGAAGTGCCCGGCGTCGCTGTGCTTGCTGACGTAGCTGTGGACGTCGTAGGCCAAGCCACGTCGCTCTCTAATCTCCAGGAAGAGCCGAGAACTCATCCCCTCGCCGAGGATGGTGTTGAGGAGGTCCAGCGTGTAGCGTTCCGGATCGAGATAGGAGACCCCCCTGGTCCCGATACAGATGTGCGCCTGCTCGGTGTCCTTGCGATGCAGCATCACCTTGGGGACCGGCGGGAGCGGCGGCGCTGGGAGATAGGTCCGACCGTCTGAGCTCGCGGGCAGGGTCAAGCGGGGCTCGATCATCGCCTTGGTGGCCTCGACGTCCACAGCTCCCGACAGGCCGATGACCAGGTTGGGGAGGCAGTAGTGCCCCTGGATGTACTGCAGCAGGTCCTCACGGGTGGTGGTGGACACCGACTCGATGGTGCCAATGACGTCCCGACCGAGCGGATGCTCCGGCCAGATCAGGCGCTCGAAGAGGCTGTGGACGTAATCCTGCGGCTGGTCGAGGTACATCTTGAGCTCCTCGAGGATCACCATCCGCTCCCGTTCCACGTCCTCCGGCGCCAGCCGGGAATCCGAAACGATGTCGAACATGAGGTCGATCGCCAGCTCGATCCGGTCGGCCGGCACCCGGCTCCAGTACACCGTCAACTCCTTGTCGGTGTAGGCGTTCATCACGCCGCCGACCCCCTCGATGGTCTCGGCGATCTCCTTCGCCGTAGGCCGCCGGTGGGTGCCCTTGAAGAACAGGTGCTCGATGAAGTGAGAAGCACCGCCGATCCGGTCCTCCTCGAAGCGCGAGCCCACGGCGAGCATCAAGACCAGGCTGGCGGAGGCCCGATCCGGTAGGGGCGCAGCTAGCAGCCTCGCCCCGCCGGTCAGCTCGTACCTCAGGTGCTCAGGGGCGGGGCGCATGAACGGCCAGTATAGCTCCGGAGGAGGCAGGGACGGCCTGCCCCAGATGCAGGGGCGTCACCGCTCACGCAGCCGTCCCAGGGCCGAGTAGAGGATCATGGCCGTGTAATCGGGAGGCATCCCGTCCGACACGGCATCCAGAGCCTCGTGCAGGTACCTCACCACCTGCCGGTCCTGCCCCACCTCGGCTGACTCCAGCGCATCGCGGATCACCTCCGCGATCTCGCTCGGGGTCACCTCCTCGTCACCGGCGTCATCCGCCGCCGCGTTGGTCAGGGCGATCGCACGCCGGATCAGCTCGACGCCGGACTCCGCGCTCAATCCTCCTGCCGTCGCCTGGGACCAACCACGACGCGCCGCTCTGGCTCCTCGCCGATGCTGACAGTCATCACATCGGGGTCCCCTTCCAAGGCGAGGTGGATGGCACGCCGCTCGAAGGGCTGCATCGGGTCGAGAGTGATAGGGTCACCAGTCGCCTTCACCTGTCGGGCGGCACGGTAGGCGATCTCACGGACCGTGTGCTCACGGCGCTGACGATATCGCTCCACATCCACGATCACCCGCTGGTCAGGGCCCAGGCGCCGGCTGGCCAACAGGTTGGTCATGGTCTGAAGGGCACGCAGGGTCTCACCCCTCCAGCCGATGAGCATCCCCAGGTCGCGACCGGTGACGTCCACGACGATCGCCTCAGGGGTGGTCCGCGATGCCACCTGGCACCGGATGCCCATCTTGGTCAGGAGCTGGCTCACGATCTCGCGGGCGGCCTCGGCCGCCGCCGAGCCACCGGAGGTCGGGACCTCACCGTCGTCGGTCGCCGTCCTTCCCGACGGCTCCGTTGCCTGGTGCTCGATCACGGTCACCTCGACCACCGTCTCCTCTGGACTCTCGCTCAGGATCTTCACGTCGACGTTGCGACGGCTCTCACGAAGCTGGATCAGGGCAGCATCCACCGCCTCGTCGAGCGTACGACCCCGGCCTTCAGTAGATCTCATTTCCTTGCCCTCCTCGTCCTCTTCGCCGACCGGCCGGCGCCCTGCCGCCCAGCGGCGGCACGGCTCGGCGGCGGAAGGGTCGATCTGGTCGGTCCAGGGGGCCTGCTCGGTGCTCCCGAGCCACCGGTTCCAGCCGGTCCGCCCGGCGCAGGCGCGCTGGCCGGTTGGCGACCCAGGCCACCCCAGCCGGTGATGAAGTACTGCTGAGCGATCGAGAAGCAGTTCGACACGAACCAGTACAGCCCAAGACCTGCCGGGGTGATGATCGCGAAATAGAAGATCATCAGCGGCATCATGAACTGCATCGTCCGGTTCAGCTGCTGGGTCTGGAGCTCCTGCTCGGTCGGGTTCGTGCTCAGTGGCTGCTGCATCATCTTCGATTGGACGAACGTGCTCGCCGCCGCCAGGATGGGGATGACCAGGTAGGCCAGGGCCGGAATCGGGAGCCCATGAACGAGAGGGACCGACTGGGGCACTGCGGTCAGGTGGGGCACGAACAGGAAGTGATCGCTGAACCCTTCCCGCTGCGCCGTGCCCCGGAAGACGTAGTAGAGCGCGGTCAGGATGGGCAGCTGCAAGAGAGCGGGCAGACAACCGCTGAGCTGGCTGAAAGGGTTGACCCCGTGCCTCTGGTAGAGCTCGCGCACAGCCTCCTGCTGCTTGAGCGGGTCGTTCTTGTACTTCCGCTTGATCTCCGCGAGCTCGGGGTTCAGCTTCCGCTGCTGCTCCATGGCGCGCCGGCCCATGCGGATCTGGTAGTGGAACAGGGGCGAGAGCACCAGCCTGACGATCAGCGTGAGGACGATGATGGCCAGGCCGTAGGCCCCGATCGTAGCCGTGACCGGGTTGGCCTCCAGGAGGCTGTAGATGCCAAACAGCCCCCAGGAAAGGGTCTGGCCGAAGATCGCCCACCACGCGGTGTGGATCGGCAGGAAGATGTCGAACAGGCTCCCGAGGTTTATGGCAGGGAACTCCTCACTGCGATCATGGCACCGGGTCGTAGCCACCCCTAGCCAGGGGATGGCATCGGCTCACCCGCTTGATGCCCATCCAGGACCCGCGGAGCCAGCCGTGCTTCTCAACCGCCTCGTAAGTGTACTGAGAGCAAGTGGGCCAGTAGCGGCAGGACGCCCCCAGCAGGGGCGAGAGGCCGAGCTGGTAGGCACGGATGAGGGTCAGGAGAACCCGTTTCATCTTCGCATCAGGCGGTTGCGCACCGCCGTCACCTCCTGGACCAGCACCGATGCCGGCACCTCCACCGCAGCCGGTCGACCAATGAGCACCACGTCATAGCCTATCCCCCGGGGGAGCTCGTGCAAATCCTGGGGGAGGAGCCGAGTTCGCGCCGTCTCTCGCAAGCGGCGGCGAGCACGGTTGCGATCCACGGCATGGCGCAGGCCACGGCTTACCGCCACCCCAACCCTCCATTCTCCTCGCGGGTTGGGCCGAGCGAACGCGACCAGCGCCCGCCCTGCATAGATACGCTGGCCCCGTATCACCATCTCGAAGTCCCGACGGTGCCGCAGCCGGAAGCGCCGCTTCACGGCCCTCGCTGGAGGCTGCTCAGCGAGGCGTGAGCCGGTGACGGCCCTTTCGGCGGCGGCTCTTGAGGACCCGCCTGCCCCCCGGCGTCAACATGCGGCGTAGGAACCCGTGGACGCGGCGCCGGTATCGCCTCTTGGGCTGGTAGGTGCGCTTGATGACTGATCCCTCGAACTATGCAAAATCGACGAACGAGCCTCGCTCGGCAGGCCGCCTGCCGAGCGTGCGGAGTATAGCTTAGCCAGGCGGCGAGGTCGGCTTCCGAGTGTCGGCGGCGCATTCCTCGAGCGGCCCCGACCCCGACGCTCCTTGCGGCGCCGTGGGGCCTGCGACCCGATCGAGGGATGGTCGCAACCTCCGCGGCACGACCACCGCCGCAAGCCCGTCCAGGATCACCATGGCACCGCCGGCCATGGTCGCCTCCCTCACCCACCAAGGTCGCGTGCACCGACAGCCATCAGCCGGCTCGACCCGCTCAGCAGGTCGCTCATCACCTCCAGGCCTGGTCCGCGGCTGCGACGACCCAGTCGAGCCAAGGGTCACCAACCAGCTCAACGCCCTCCTCGACGCCCGCCGGTCGGGCGTCGCTGCCCTCTTCGAGCGCCTGGACCCCGAGATCGCCCCTGCTGCCCCGCCCCCCGAGCACCTCAAGGCCACCGTCGGCCTCCGATGGGCCGCCAGCATCCTCGCCGCGGCCTAGAGGTTGGCCTGGACGACCCATGGACCTGGGCCCGTCCTCCCTAGCCGGCAGGAGGGAGGAGGGCCCGGCGCCCGGCCTGGGGCGGCCGGTGGCGCCCCCGCCCCGGCAGCCAACCTCAGAGGGATCTCGCTCGCCCCTTGCCCCCGCCTCAGCTCTGGCCCGGACTGCTGGACCGTGAGAGGAGGCGCCCCGCTCAAGGTCAACGTCGCATTGCACCGCCCGGGGGGCTCTGCTACGCTTCCTGACCGGAGCGCGCCACCCGCCCCCACCGTGACCGTCGCAGCACGTCGGCGCCCTAGGCCGAGCTGACATCAGAAGCCGTCTCGTTAGGCCGACGCATCCCTTCAGCAAATCGACCACCAAGGCTGGGGGCTCTCAGCTGCCGTCGGGTGGCAGCTTTTCCACAAAGTCTCAACAGGGAGAGCCAGCGTGCGGTACGGGTTGGATGCCTGCCGCCGTCTCCACGACTCCGCTCGAGAGCCATGGAGGCCGCGGCCCTGTGACCAGGAAGGGGCCCTACCGGAACGGGTTCTCCACAGGAGATGCAAAGGCCGAGGCGGGAAATCCACCATGGATTCCCACTTCGTCCCCAGGTTTTCCACAGGCCGCACGCCACCGCCGCTCGCCCTCCCAACGGTGAGGAGACCCATCTCCCGGCCGATGGCAGAGCCGGCCGTACCTGGTTATCCACAAGCTCGAGGCCGAGGAGTAGTGCGACCGTGAGACCGGACCATATCTGGAGCGCCGTCCAGGAGGAGCTTCGCTTCCAGCTGGCCAAGCCCAGCTACGAGACCTGGCTCAAGAACACCACTCTGCTCTCCGCCGAGGAGAGCGTCTTCCGGATCGGGGTCCCGAGCAAGCTGGCCAAGGATTGGCTGGAGGACCGCTTCGCCGGGCTGATCCAGGAGACGCTCCAGGCCATCACCGGCAGCGAGGTGGAGGTGGACTTCGTGGTCTCTCCCCAGAACCAATCCGCCCCGGGGGTGGAAGAGGACCTCCTCCTCCCCATCGACGACGGTAGCGAGGTGGCGTCCGAGATCCCCAACACGGAACTGAACGAGAAGTTCAAGTTCAGCACCTTCGTGGTGGGCAATAACTCGCGTTTCGCCCACGCTGCCGCCAAGGCGGTCGCCGAGGCTCCTGGGGAGACCTACAACCCGCTCTTCTTGTACGGAGGCGTGGGCCTCGGCAAGACCCACCTGATGCACGCGATCGGCCATGAGGTCCGGAGTCGTTACCCGGTCCGACGGGTCGTCTACCTGACCTCGGAGCAGTTCATGAACGAGGTCATCGCCTCCATCCAGACCGCCCGGATGAACGAGTTCCGGGTCAAGTACCGCACGGTCGACGTGCTGCTGATCGATGACATCCAATTCCTGGCCGGCAAGGACCGCACCAAGGAGGAGTTCTTCCACACCTTCAACGCCCTCCACGAGATCAACAAGCAGATCGTCATTTCCTCGGACCGCCCCCCCAAGGAGATCCCTACCCTGGAAGACCGCCTCCGCTCCCGGTTCGAGCAGGGGCTGCTGGCCGACATTCAGCCCCCCGACTTCGAGACCAGGCTGGCCATCCTCCGCTCCAAACTGGGGCCGAAGAGCGGTCTGGTCTCCGAGGAGGTCCTGACCTTCATCGCGCACAAGGTCCAAAAGAACATCAGGGAGCTGGAGGGGGCGCTGACTCGTATCCTGGCCTTCTCGGCCATCCACCAACGGCGGATCTCGCAGGAGGAGGCCGCCCGGCTGCTCCAGGACATCATCCCAGCCGGCGTCCGCCGCCCCCTCACCATCGAGCGCATCCAGGAGACGGTGGCCGAGTTCTACCAAATCTCGGTCGAGGACATGAAGGGCAAGCGTCGGGATAAGCACATCGTCTTCCCCCGACAGGTGGCCATGTACTTGGTCCGCGAGGAGACGCCATCTTCCCTCCCCACCATCGGCCAGGCATTCGGCGGCCGCGACCACACCACCGCCCTGCACTCGATCGAGAAGATCGCCAACGAGCTCAAGGAGGACGAACGGCTCCGCTACGAGCTCCAGGCGATCCGCGAGCGTCTCTACGCCGACCAGTGAGCGAGGGAAATCCACAGATGGCTGTGCAAATCCAGTGCAAAGCCTGTGACCATCGGTGTGGACAGGGCTGCGTCGAGCCGTCCTGCCACCGCCTATGGCACCGGTTTCTCCCGGATCTCCCCGGGTTTTCCACCCCCTCAACGAATTGGGGCCTCGTTCGGCTTCCACAGTTTCCACAGCACCTACTGTGACTACGAGGGATTCAAGAGATCACTAGTCGTAGGCTTCCACTGGGGATAAGGAGCAAGCTTTGAGAATCACCTGCCAGCCCAGCATCCTCGGTCAGGCGCTGCAGACCGTCTCCCGCGCCATCTCGACCCGGACCACCCTGCCCATCCTGAGCAACGTCCTCCTCGAGACCGCCAGCGACGGCCTGGTGCTCACCGCCACCAACCTCGAGATCGGCATCCGCAAGCGGATCCCGGCCGAGGTCCTC
>Ga0209061_1000768_pt1 | contig 69790 bp, 73 predicted proteins | sample Coa_R1_10_FD_187157 | JGI IMG/M metagenome (GOLD analysis project Ga0209061, IMG submission 187157) | Surface soil microbial communities from Centralia Pennsylvania, which are recovering from an underground coalmine fire - Coalmine... | ecosystem: Environmental > Terrestrial > Soil >... | reverse complement strand
CGAATCATAGCCGCCGGGAGGGGTGACCCGACCCGAAAGTAAGGGCACCCTTACGGTGCGGGCAGCGGCATGGGGGCCGTGCCGGGGCGGTGGTCAGGGGGGCTGGGCCGGGCGGCGGTATGGGGGGACCTGGGACGGCCGCGCGTGGGGGACCTGGGCCGGGGCGGCGGTGCGGGGCGGGGCCGGACGGCGGTGTGGGGAACCCAGCCCGGCCGGGTGTGCAGGGGCTGGACCGGGCGGCGGTGCGGGGACCTGGGACGGCCGGCGGCGCCGGACGCGTCAGGCGGCGACGGCGCCGTTCTCGTCGGCCGGCATCGCGAGCACGATGTGGCGCAGCGAGAGCGCGAGGAACGGCCGGTGCTCGACCCGCGCCTCGCCCTGCAGCGCCGCGACCTCAACGTCCGTCAGGGCGACGAACGTCCGCTCGGCGGCGTTCAGGTAGTCGGTGAGGCGGCTCCGGTAGCCGTCGGCCGGGAGCCGCAGCAGCCCCGTGATCCGGTGGCGATCGGTCTCGACGATGATGCGCTCGTCGCGATGGTCCACGACGGGGACGATACTGAGCGTGTGGCCAAGCGCACCGCCGCCCCGCCGCCGCGCTGGTGGACGATCCGTCCGGCGCACAACCGCAAGCCGGCCACGTATCGCTGTCCGCTGTGCGGCGGGCAGCTCCCGGCGCTCATGGATCACGTGCTGCTCAAGCCCGAGGACGACGCCGAGCGCCGGCGGCACGCCCACAGTGAGTGCGTGATGAAGGCACGCAAACAGGGCCGGCTGCCGACCCGTGAGGAGTACGAGCGCGCCGAGCGTGAGCGCCGCCGGGCCGCGGGAGAGCTCCCGCCACCGTGGTGGCGGCGGCTGCTCAGAGGGAGCCGGTAGGGGCCCGCGCGCCCCCGCCGCCGGTCCCAGCCGATAGGGTTCCCGCCCCATGGCGCACGACCTGAAGCTCGGGCTGATGCTCGGATACTGGTCGGGCGGACCGCCGCCGAACGCGCAGGAGTCCGTGCTCGAGGCCGAGCGACTCGGGTTCGACTCGGTGTGGACCGCCGAGGCGTATGGATCGGACGCGCTCACGCCGCTCGCCTGGTGGGGGGCGGCGACGAGCAGGATCAGGCTCGGGACCGCGATCGCGCAGATCTCGGCGCGCACGCCGGCCGCGACGGCGATGGCCGCGATGTCGCTCGACCACCTGAGCGGCGGGCGCATGGTGCTCGGCCTCGGCGTCTCGGGGCCGCAGGTTGTCGAGGGCTGGTACGGCCAGCCGTTCGCCCGGCCGCTCGCACGGATGCGCGAGTACATCTCGATCGTGCGCGCGATCTGGGCCCGCGAGGGCCCGGTGACGAACGACGGTCCGCACTACCCGCTGCCCGTGGTTGCGCGTGACGGGATCACCGGCCTCGGCAAGCCGCTGAAGTCGAGCATCCACCCCCTGCGGTCGCAGATCCCGATCTACCTGGCGGCCGAGGGCCCGAAGAACATCGCGATGGCCGGCGAGCTGTGCGACGGCTGGCTCGCGCTGTTCTACTCCCCGCACCACGACGGCTACTACCGGGACGCCCTGACAGAGGGACTGGCCCGCCCGAACGCGCACTGCGCGGCGGCGGACTTCGACGTCGCCGCCCAGGTTCCGTTCATCGTCACCGACGACGTCGACGCAGCGCTCGACGCGGTGCGCCCGTTCTACGCGCTCTACTTCGGCGGCATGGGAGCGAAGGGGGCGAACTTCCACGCGAACGTCCCCATCCGCATGGGCTACGAGGCCGAGATCGCCGACATTCAGGACCTCTACCTCTCGGGCAAGAAGCGGGAGGCCGCGGCCGCTCTCCCGAGACGGTTGCTCGAGCAGCTCACGCTCATCGGTCCCGCCGACAAGCTTCGCCACGACCTGCAGGCGTGGCGCGAGTCGCTCGCCACGACACTGCTCATCGCCGGCGACCCGGCGACGCTGCGCACCGCCGCGGAGCTCGTGCTCGGTTGACGCGGGTGGAGCGCTCGCGTTTCGGCTGAGGCGGACGCCGAGGTCGTGGCGGCCGGGCGCGGGCGTCAGACGCTCAGCTGACCGGCTGCGCGACGAACGTCGGGTCCTCCGCTGAGCGCTGGTCCTGGCGGTTGATCCGCGCGCCCGGCGGCGGCGGCACCGGGCCGTGGAGCAGCGGATCATCGGTGGCGACCATCCAGTCCTCCAGACGCGCGCGCAGGTCGGCGAGCACGTCCGCGTAGGCGGGGTCGTCGATCGAGTTGCGCCCCTCGCCGGGGTTGAAGAACAGGTCGTGCAGCCGTTCTCGGGCGACCGGCAGGCTCGCCCAGCCGCGCTCGAGGTAGGCGTCCTTGCTCGGGGAGTCGTCGCAGTTCGGGAGCACCGGGTAGGGATAGTCGTCGAACCGGCGCACATACTTGAAGCGCTCGGTGCGGATCGCGCGCTGCGGCTCGTAGGCCGCGTGATAGGTGAGCTCGGAGAAGATCTCGGTGCGCGTCCCCGGCGGCTCACGGCCGGCGACGAGGCCGATGAGCGAACGGCCGAGAAGCCACTCCGGCGGCTCGATTCCGGCGACCTCGCAGATCGTCGGGAACACGTCGAGCTGGCTGACAAGCTCATCGTGGGCGCCGCCGGGCGGCATGCCCGGGCCGCGCATGATGAGCATCACGCCGATCCCGCGGTCGAGCAGGCTCGCTTTCGCGGTCGGGAACGCGAGCCCGTGGTCGGTCGTGCAGATCACGAGCGTGTTGCGGTCAAGCCCCGTCTCGTGGAGCGTGTTGAGGACGGCGCCGACCCCCTGGTCGAGCGAGCGGGCGCTCGCCTTGTAGGCCGCGACGTCCTGGCGGATCTCCGGGGTGTCGGGCAGGAACGGCGGCGGCAGCGAGTAGACGCGGTCGCGCACGGAGCTCGGCGCGAAGAAGCTCCGGTGCGTCTCGAAGAAGCCGACCGACATGAAGAACGGCTGCTCGATCCCGCCGGACAGCGCCTCGATCGCGGCCGGCGCGACCGAGCTCACGGTCGTGTCGGAGATGTCGTGCACGACGTCGTAGCCAAGTTCCAGCTGCGACTCGGAGACATGCTGCTCGCCGATCAGCTCGGTGTGGTAGCCGGCGGCGGACAGCGTGTGCACGATGTGGTGACGGGGCTCGACGAGCCGGAAGCCGCGGTGCGCGAGGCCCATCATCCCGTTCTGGTGGCAGTAGGTGCCGGTGAGGAGCGCCGCACGGCTGCCCGAGCACGACGGCGCCGCGCAGAACGCGTTTCGGAACATCACGCCCTGGTCCGCGAGCCACTGGATGTTCGGCGTCGGCACGGAGTGCCCGTAGGGCTGCACGTACCGGCCGGTGTCGTGCGAGTTGAGGTAGAGGATGTTCGGCGGGCGCTCTGGGCTCATCGTCGCGGCGCGCCGACCGGCACGACCGCGTCCCGGCCGCGCTCGGCGCGGTCGCGATGATAAGCGGCGACCCATTCCTCGGTGAGCGCGTCCGCCTGGCGCGCGAGCGGCGCCTCGGCGAGGAGCTCGCCCGGTGGATCGATCCCGACGAAGCGCAGGACCGCGTGGAGGGTCGCGGCGCGACCGCGCTCAAGGTCGGCCTCGTAGCGCACGACGAGCGGTGAGATCCCATGGCAGTCGAAGAAGCGCGCCCAGCCGGCCTCGTCGGCCTCGAAGCGGGCGCGCAGATGGTCGATCGCGCCGAAGTGATAGCGAGGACGGCGCTCATCGCCCGGCTCGTCGCCTCGCCAGGCCCGCGTCTGCACAGCCCGCCACATCGAGATCGCCTGCCGCACGGTGTCCGCGCGGCGCGCCCACACGTAGCGCAGCGGCGTCCGCGCGCCGATCAGCGCCTCGAGCAGCGGCGCGCCGTGCAGCCCGATGTACTCGGGCAGCGTCGAGGTGAGCGCCTCGACCTCCGCGATCTGGTTGAACATGATCTTCGCGCCGAACACCCCGTTTCGGCCGGTGCCCCGAGCGAGCGTGCGCGCGAGGTGCGCGCGGTAGTCCGCCACCCGTTCAAGCGAGGAGTACTCCGGCGCCTTTGGCGGGCGCACGTCGTCGCGGATGCCGACGCCGGTCGGTCCGAGTCCCTCCAGGAAGACGCCGGGGTGCGGGGGACGCCCCGTCTCGGCAGTCGCCTCGAAGTACTCCTGCGGGTGGCCGGCGACGCCCGTCTCGCCGAGCAGCCGGCAGAGAAGGGTCGAGCCGCTGCGCTGCGTGGCGCAGACGAGGTAGGCAAGCCGCGGTCCCATCACTCGAAGCGTACTAAGTCCATTGACATAGTCCAATGGCTGGCGTCTCGGCATTCCGGCGCCGGCGGCCGGCCCGCGCGGACACACGCCGCGCCGAGGCGCTCGGCAAGCAGGAGGCCGCCGGCGCCGCGGCGGCGCGCGCGAGCTCGTCCGGCGGGGCGGGTCTACGCGGTCGTGGTCGTCTGCCCGATCGGGGCCGGGATACCCGGGATCCCGCTCGGATACCCAAGCGAGGGAATGTCGGAGGGATAGACCTCGTGGCCGTGCTCGGCGGTGTCTCCGATCTCCATGTTCTCGTGCGACATGCGCAGCGGCACGACCAGCCCGACGAGCCGCAGCAGCACGAACGTGGCGAGCGCCGACCACGCGATGACGAACGCGGCAGCGATCGCCTGCCACTTGAGCAGCGTCCAGTTGCCGTGGATGAGGCCGCCGGGGGCGGCGACGCTCGGCGTGCCGCGCAGGCCGGGGTAGACGGTCATGAGCGGGTCGGCGAACACGCCCGTGAGCAGGCCGCCGAGCAGGCCGGCGATCCCGTGGGTGTAGAACACGCCGAGCGTGTCGTCGACGTTCCGGAACGGCCGCATGCGGCTCATGTAGTTGAGCGCGATGTAGACGAGCACCGAGGCGACGATCCCGATCGCGCCCGCGCCGAAGCCGTTGACGTAGCCGGCCGCGGGCGTGATCGCCACCAGGCCGACGATCATCCCGTTGACCCCGGAGATCAGGCCCGGCTTGCGCCCGGTGAGGTAGTCCATGCCGACCCACACCATGAACGCGACCGCGGTGCAGAGGTTCGTGTTGAGCACCGCGGCGGCGGCCGACGCTCCGGCGAAGTACGGGTCGCCGCCGTTGAAGCCGTTCCAGCCCATCCACAAGAGGCCCGCGCCGATCGCGACCATCGCGACGTTGTTCGGCGCGTCGATCTCGCGGTCGCGCTGCAGGCGCGGCCCGATGACCGCCGCCGCGACGAAGCCCGAGACGCCCGCCGACATGTGAATCACGTAGCCGCCCGAGAAGTCGACCGCGCCGTGCTGGGCGAAGAAGCCGCCGCCCCAGAGCGTGAACGCGTCGACCGTGTAGACGATCGTCGACCACAGCAGCACGAACGGCACCCACGCCTTGAGGTTGATGCGCCCGAGCACCGAGCCGAGCATCAAAAGCGGCGTGATCCCGGCGAACACGAACTGGAAGTAGGCGAGCGTCGCCTGCGGGAAGCGCAGCGCGGGGCCGAGCGTCGCCAGCGGGATCGCGGCGCGTCCCTGCTCGGCGCTGTGGCCGAGGATCTCGCCCGGGATGCCGACGAAGTTGCCGAGGAAGCCGTGGCTCGAGAGTCCGTGCCACGGTGTGCCGAAGCCCATCTTGAAGCCCCACAGGACCCAGAGGATGAGGACGGTCGCAAATGCGGTGAACGCGAGCATCATGCTGTTGATCGACCAGCGCTTCTGCATGACGCCGCCGTACAGCGCGACGAGCCCGGGCACGCTCATCAGGCCGACGAGCGTCGCGGCGGTGAGCTGCCAGGCGTTGTCCCCGGGGCTGAGCCACGACGGGTAGGGCGTCCACATCGGCATCTCGTCATCGTCTCCTTGCGAGGGTCGAGGGTCGTGCGTTGGAGGTCGGGGTCGGACACCGGGGGGTGGCGTCCAGACCGTGGGTCCGGGGCGTCCGGGAACGGCTGCGCTCAGTACATCGGGCGCGGACGGTCGCGCCCCATGGCCGCGCGTCCAGCAAACCCGGGGGCCGACTCGACATTGGGATAACCGCGTTGCTCAGAACGGCACCGGTTCGCCGCGGGGGACGACGAGCACCGAGCCGCGCGCAGCGTTCAGCCGGCCGCGCGTGGCGCCGTCGAGCGCGACCCTCCCGGGGGGCGTGTCGGGGCGCGAGTCGACGACGATCAGGTCCGCGTCGGCGCCGCCGTCGAGGAGCTCGGCGCCGGTCGCGGCCGCGAGGGCGCGGGCCGTGCCTGCCGCGGCGCCGTCCGTCTCGCCGGCGACCGAGACGCTCGAGAGCGCGTCGCGGGGACCGGTGCGAAGGCCGGCGGCGGCGACCGCGACCGCGACCCGGCCGCCCTCCAGCAGCCCGGCGGCGGAGCCCTGCGGCTCGACGTGGCCCGGCGGCGTCCGGTAGTCCGAGCCGAACACGATGATCGCCGCGCCCTCGGCGGCCGCGAGCTCGGCCAGCCCGGCGCTGGTCGAGCCGTTGAGCACGACGTGCGTGGCGATGTCGGGCTCCTCGAGCCACGCCGCGCCGAGCGCGAGCCGGCGGTGGGCGTCGTGCTCGGCGATCACCTCGCGCCGGGGATCGAACTCACGGGCATGACGCACGTACGCGAGCGACAGGGTTACGCCGGCGCCGGCGAGCATGTGCGCGAGCATCAGCGCGTCGTCGTCGTTCGCGGTCCCATCGTAGGAGACGATCAGCCCGACCGGCATCGCCGGGATGCTCCGCTCTCGGCGGGCGCGCCGCATTGTCCCGGTGGATAGGGATCGACGTCCGGGGCTGTCCACGTGGGGGGCGCACGGTGGCGCCGCGCGCGGAGCGGTCGCGCCCGCCGCGGTGGACGGCGTCGGTCGGGACCGGTAGGTTGTCGGCCATGTCCGACGCGGGTCAGGCCAACGTCTCCTCCGGCATGCCGATGACGACCGCTCTCGAGTTCCCCGATCACACGGTGACGGGCACCCTCGGCGTCGTCTACGGCCTCGTCGTGCGGAGCATGGGGGTCGTCGGCGGCGTCGCCGCCGGGTTCAAGGCGCTGCGCCGCGGCGAGGTGAGCCAGTACACGCAGCTCCTGGAGGACTCGCGGCGCCACGCGATCGACCGGCTCGTCGACAACGCCCGACTCGTCGGCGCCGACGGCGTGCTCGCCGTCCGCTTCGACTCCTCCGAGATCGGTCAGCAGCTCACCGAGATCGTCGCCTACGGGACCGCGGTGACGCTCACCCCGCGGGCGTGAGCGGGCGCGCGCCCGAGCCGCCGTTCGGCGACCGTGAGCGCGAGCGGCTGTTTGCGCTGCTGAGTGCGCACGCCGCCGCCGACCACATCGACCTGGAGGAGCTCGAGCGGCGGGTCGTCGCGGTGAGCCAGGCGGAGGACCGCGCCCAGGCCGAGCGGGTGCTCGCCGATCTGCCGGCGCTCCCCGAGCGTGCGCTTGACGCGGCCTCCGCGGGCTCGCCCGGGTTCGACGATCGCCCGGCGCAGGCGGGGGCGGAGCCGGGCCGTCCGCGGTGGGGGCGTGGGCATGGCGACGCCGAGCGGCCGGCCGACGCCTGGCGGCCGACCGACGAGCGCTTCCGCGACCCGAGGACGCGGCGCGTCATGCGGGTGTGGGAGGACGCCGCCGGCGGGCGCCACTACGTGCCCGACGACGGCTGAGCCGGGGCCGGTGACCGCGTCCGACGGCGGATGAACGCGCATCACTGTGTGCCGAGGGGGTGAGCCGGCTCCCGTCGGTCGATGACGCGAGCGCGTCGGCCGGCGGGCGGCGTGGCGCCGCCGCCCGCGGCCGGGGTGTGCTCAGTTGCGGCGCGTGCCGCCGCCGCCGAACAGCGACAGGAGCAGCAGGAACACGTTGAAGATGTCGAGGAAGATCGACGCCGCGATCGGCACCGACATCGTCATGTTCGCGTTGCGCAGGCGCTGGAAGTCAAACGCGGTGAAGAACGCGAAGATCCCCAGGCCGAGCACGCAGTAGATGATGTTCGCGCCCGGGATCGCGACGAACATCGCGATCAGCCCGAACACGATGAGCGCGACGAGCGCCCAGAAGAATGCGCGCGCGTAGACGGCGAGGTCGCGCCGCGTCGCGTATCCGAAGGCGCCGAGTGCCGCGGTGAAGCCTGCGGTTGCGCCGGCCGCCTGGTAGACGACGCCCGGATTCGTCGTCGTGTAGTAGACGATCACCGGCGAGATGAACAGCCCGAGCAGCAGCCCCATCCCGAACAAGAGCACGATCGCGAGTTGCTCGCGCCCGCGGGCCGCGGCGTAATTGAGCCCGAGCACGCAGCCGAGGGCGAGCAGGAAGAAGATGAAGCCCGAGCCGCCGGCCATGTGGCGGCCGACGTAGGCGCCCAGCGCAAGGAAGCCGATCGTCAGGGCGACGAGGCCCATGACCTGGCCGAAGACGCCGCGACTCTCGTCGCGGGTGAGCGTTCCGCCGTAGCCGTAGGCGCTCTGCGGGCCGCCTCGATATGTGCGAGTTCCAAGAGGCATGGCGTCAAGGATAGATCTCAGAACGTCAATTCCAGGAGTTTGTGACCCAATTCTTCATTACGGGCCCCGTCGGAACCCCTCGCGCTCGTATGTTCGTCCGCGGACCGGTCTGCGCCCGGGGCACCTGGAGCCGCGATACTGGGACGCGGATGTCGTCCTCGAGCCACGCCCCCGCCCGACGTCGCTCGCGCGGGCGCCGTTCCCGCGCCGCGGGAACGGACGACCGGCCGGCGGTTCCGCGCGCGGCCTGGACGCGGCTGGCGGCGTGCACCGCGGCGGCGGCGCTCCTGCAGCTCGACGGCACGCTCATCACGGTCGCGCTGCCGAAGGTCGCCGACGGCCTGCGCGTGTCCGGCGGCTCGACCTCGGTCGTGTTGAGCGCGTACTTCGGCGCCTATGCGCTGCTCCTGATCCCCGGCGGCGAGTTCGTCGACCGGTTCGGTGCGCGGCGCCTCGCGCTCTCCGGGCTCGCGCTGTTCGCGCTCGGCGCGGTCGCGGGCGCGCTCTCGCAGACGTTTCCGGAGCTGATCATCGCGCGCATCGTGCAGGGAGCCGGCGCGGGGCTCGTCAGCCCGGCCGCGCTCGCCGGAGCGGTGAGCGGCTTCCCGCCCGAGCGCCGCGGCGCCGCACTCGGCATCTGGGGCGCGTCGGCCGGGACCTCGAATCTGATCGGCCCGTTGCTCGGCGGCCTGCTCACGGTGACGCTCGGCTGGCGGGCGGACTGGTGGGCGCTCGTGCCGCTCACGCTCGCCGCCGCGATCGCCGTCGCCCGGGCGGTGCCGGCGAACCTGCACGATGATCGCGGTGCGACCGGCGGTGCCGCGGCGCGCGAGGCGTCGCCGGGTGCCCACCGGATCGTGGCCGCCGCGACGCTCATCGCCGGGCTCACGTTCGCGGTGATGATCGGCGCCTTCTACATCGCCGAGCAGTATCTGCAGCGCACCGCCCACTTCTCCGCGCTCGGCGCCTCGAGCGCGCTCGTCATCGTCGCGCTGCTCGTCGGCGGGGCGGCCCCGCTCGCCGGCCGCCTGGTTGACAGCCGGGGCGAGCGACTGGCCACCGTGCTCGGGTTCCTCGGGGCCGGCATCGGGCTCGTCGTGCTCGGGCTGCCGGGCGTGCCGCTCTCGAACCTGTTCACGGTGCTCCCGCTCATTCCCGTCGGGCTCGGCCTGGGGATGCTCTTCGTGCCGGTGTCCCGCGCCGCGCTCAACGCGACGCCCGAGGCCTCCCACGGGCGCACCTCGGCGCTTCTGTCCGCCGGGCGGCTGCTCGGCGCGGCGGTCGGCGCCGGCCTCGCCGGCATCGCGCTGTCGGGCTCGCTCACCGCGTCGGTCGTCCACCAGACGCTGCTCGTCGGCGCGGGCATCTGCCTCGTGATCGGTCTGCCGGGCGCCCTCTGCCTGCGGCCCGGCGGCGCGAGCGAGGCCGCCCCCGCTGCGGCCTGACATCGTCGCCGCCCCGGGTCGCGCTGGGAATCTTTCATCGCCCGGCCCTACCGCAGATGCCCGGGACCGCGGAGCGCTTCGGGCAGCGCCTGCGCCGAGCCGGCGAGCAGCATCGCGACGAGCTCCTCCGGCGCATCCCACATCGGGATGTGGCCGGCGTCGCGGAGCACGACGCTCCGCATGCGCTCGGGAACCGAGACCGGGCGGCGGACGAGCCGGTCGTGGTCGGGCCACACGAGCGTCACCGGGACCGTGATCCGGTCGAGCTCGGAAAGGCGGCCGGCGCGCATCGCATCGTTGACCGCAATGAACCCCGGAGCGCGCCCGTAGGCGCGCACGAGCCGGCGGGCCTGCGCGGCCGTCATGCGCTCCGGGTGGACGATCGTGCCCCCGAGCAGCGCCCGGCGACCCCGCGGGCTGCCGAGCGCGGCGAGCGCGAGCGGCTCCAGGGCGCGAGCGAGAATGTGGGTGCTGCTCGCCTTGGGCAGCAGCGGCTCGGGCCAGAGCCCGGCGGGCGCGATCGCGGTGACGCTTGCCGCCACGCCCCGCAGCGCGAGCTCGAGTGCGACCCAGCCGCCGAGTGAGTTGCCGGCCACGTGGACGCGTCCGTCGCCGTCGGCCGGCAGCTCGAGACGAGCGAGGCCGTCGGCCACCGCCTCGGCGAGCGCCGCCGGCGTCGGGGTGACGCCGGTCAGCGCCGGGGTCCGGCCGAAGCCCGGCAGGTCGACGGCGACGACCGTCCGCTCGGCCGCGAGCGCGGGCACGACCGGCTCCCACACGTGCCGGTCGGCGCCAAGCGGATGGAGCAGGACGAGCGCCGGGCCGCTGCCGGTCCGGTCGTGCGCAAGCTCCATACGAGTCATCCTCGCAGACGCCGAACGACACCGGCCGCGTCGCCGCCGCAGCGGGGCGCCCGCCTCCCCGGCGTTCGGCAGCGCGTAAGCTGAGGCCGCGATGAGCCTCCTATCGACAGCGAAGATGTACCTGAAGCGGACCCCGACGCTCGATGCGCCGACCGACGTCTACGAGCACACGGTGACGCTGCTCGACGGCGGCGAGCTCGACCTCCGCTCGCTGCACGGCAGGCCGACGCTGATCGTCAACACCGCGAGCAAGTGCGGCTTCACCCCGCAGTACGAGGGGCTGCAGCGGCTGTACGAGCGCTACTCGGAGCGCGGGCTGCAGATGCTCGGAACGCCCTCCGGCGACTTCGCCGACCAGGAATTCGATGACGCCGCGGAGATCGGCGCGTTCTGCGAGAAGAACTACGGCGTGACGTTCCCGCTCACCGAGCGCGCCTCGGTGCGGGCCGACCCCGCGCCGCTGTGGGCCGACCTCGCCCGCCAGCCGCGGTCCGGCCCGCCCGCCTGGAACTTCACCAAGTACCTCGTCGACGGGGACGGCCACGTCGTCGGCCGCTGGGCGAGCAAGGTGGCGCCGGAGGACCCGCGGATCACGGCGGCGATCGAGAGGCTGCTGCCCGCGCCCACGCACTGACGCACAAGCTGTCCTGTAGGATGCACCGCCATCCAGTGCGTGGCGGCAGGGCCGCGCGAACGACCTCAAGGGGAGGCAGAGAGAATGATCCGACCGAGCCGTGCAGCCGGGATCGGAATGGTGGCCGCGGCGGGGCTCATGCTGCCGGCATCGGCCTGGGCGCTGCCCCACAGCGGCGCCCGGAACCTGAGCAGTCGGCACGTGTGCGCGAGCGCCACGGCCGGTGCGGCCAGCTGTGACGCACTGATCGTCACGCAACGGAGCGGGTCGCCGCTCCACGGCAAGCCGGGCGCGAGCCCGACGACCGTGGCGGGCTACCACCCGGCGGATCTCCAGAGCGCCTACAAGCTTCCGTCGAGCAGCACCGGGAGCGGCCAGACGGTGGCGATCGTCGATGCGTACAACGATCCCAAGGCGGCCTCCGACCTTGCGACCTACCGCGCCACCTTCGGCCTGCCGAAGACCTCGACGTGCTCGGTCAGCGGCGGCAAGGTCGTGAGCCCGGGAGGCCCGTGCTTCCTCCAGGTCGGCCAGTCCGGAAGTCCGACCAGCCTGCCGAGGAACAACGCGAGCTGGTCGCAGGAGATCTCGCTCGACCTCGACATGGTCTCGGCGATCTGCCAGAACTGCAACATCCTGCTCGTCGAGGCCTCGTCGGCAAGCCTGACGAACCTCGGCAGTGCGGTCAACGAGGCGGCGAAGCTCGGCGCCACCGAGATCTCCAACAGCTATGGGGGCGGAGAGTCCTCGAGCGACCCGTCGTATGACTCGACCTACTACAACCACCCGGGGATCGCGATCACCGCGAGCTCGGGAGACAGCGGCTATGGCGTGCAGTACCCGGCCGCGTCCCAGTACGTGACCGCGGTCGGCGGCACGACCCTGAACCAGGCCGCGAACGCGCGCGGCTGGACCGAAACGGCCTGGTCGGGCGCCGGCAGCGGCTGCTCGGCGTATGACCCGCGGCCCGCGTGGCAGGCCTCCAACCCGATCATCGCCGCCGTCTGCTCGCGTCGGGCGGAGGCGGACGTCTCCGCGGACGCCGACCCCAACACCGGTGTGTCGGTCTATGACACCTACAGCTACCGGGGAGCGAGTGGCTGGCTCGTGTTCGGCGGCACGAGCGTCGCGTCGCCGATCATCGCGAGCGTCTACGCGCTCGCCGGCAACGCCGCCGCGGTCACCTACGGAAGCTATCCGTACAGCCACAGCAGCGCGCTGTTCGACGTGACGTCGGGGAGCAACGGCAGCTGTGGGGGCACCGCGCTGTGCAGGGCCGGCTCGGGCTGGGATGGGCCGACCGGGCTCGGCACGCCGGACGGCACCGGCGGCTTCTGATCTGTGGGCGCAGTCTCGGGAGGCGGCCCCACCGGGCCGCCTCCCGGGCCGCCCGCGCGCAGCGTGGCACCGAGCTTCCCGAGCGTCGCGGAGAGCTCAGGGCGCGGTGCCCACCCCGGGGGGCGCGTCTCCGCTCAGGCGTCGGCGAGCGGCGGCGGAGCGCGCCGGTAGCTCGGCGGCGTCGCCGATAGGCCGATCGGGTTGCGGGTGAGCGGGACCGCGTCGCCGGTCTCCGCGTCGGGCACGGCCACGATCGGCTCAAGGCCGATCTCCTCCGCCAGCGCGAACGCGCCCGCGATGTCGTTGACGACGCCGGCGGGCACGCGCGCGTCGGTGAGCGCCGCCGCCCACTCGGCGGCCGGGCGCGCGGCGAGCCGCTCGACGAGCGCCTGCCCCAGCTCCTCTCGATGCGCCACCCGCGAGGGGTTGGAGGCAAAGCGCTCGTCGGCGGCAAGCTCGGGAGCCCCGACCACCTCGCAGAGCGCGTCGAACTGGCGGTCGTTGCCGACGGCGAGCACGAGCTCGCCCTCGCCGGTCGGGTAGAGCTCGTAGGGGCTGATCGACGGGTGCGCGTTGCCCATCCGGCCGGGCACGACGCCCGCGACCGTGTATGCCGAGCCCTGGTTGACGAGCGAGGCGAGCAGGCAGCTGAAGAGGTCGACCTGGACGCGCTGGCCCTCGCCGGTGGCGTCGCGGTGACGAAGCGCCGCAAGGATGCCGGTCGACGCGTACAGGCCGGTGAGCACGTCGACGAGCGCGACGCCGACCTTCTGGGGCTCGCCGTCGGGGGAGCCGGTGATCGACATCAGCCCCCCGAGCGCCTGGACGAGCAGGTCGTAGCCGGGCAGGCGCGCGCCCGCGCCGTCGCCGAAGCCGGTGATCGAGCAGTACACCAGCCCGGGGTGCGCCGCGTGCAAGGCCTCATAGCCGAGCCCCAGCCCATCCATCACGTCGGGACGAAAGTTCTCGACGAGCACGTCGGCGCGCCCCGCGAGCTCATGCGCGCGGTCCCGGCCGGCATCAGTCGAGAGGTCGATCGCCAGGCTCCGCTTGTTGCGGTTGACCGACAGGAAGTAGGTGGCGCGGCCGTGGGCGTCATGCGGGGGGCCCCAGTGGCGGGTCTCGTCGCCGACGCCGGGGCGCTCGACCTTGATCACCTCGGCTCCGAGATCGGCGAGCATCATCGTGGCGAACGGGCCGGCGAGCACGCGGCTGAAGTCGAGGATCGTCAGGCCGTCGAGAGCCGGGCGGGCCGTCATCGGGTGGCGGATAGGTCGGCATCGATCACGGGCAGCATCATGCTGCATGATCGCCGAGGCCACCGTCGTCGCCGCCCCCGGCCTCGTCACCGCGATCGCGGCGGTGGTGCTCGCCATTCTGTTCGCCGGCCTGTGGGCGGTGTCGGTGCGGATCGCCGACGTCTCCATCGTGGATCCGGCGTGGGGGCCGGCGTTCGTCGTGGTGGCGCTCATCTGCCTGATCGCCGGGAACGGGCTCGCCGGCTCAGGCGGAGAGGGCCGTCGCTGGCTGCTGTTTGCGCTCACCGCCGTGTGGGGGCTGCGGCTCGGCGGCTACCTCGTCGCGCGCCGGCGAGCGAGCCCCGGAGAGGACCGGCGCTACACCGCGATGCGTGAGCGCCACCGGGATGGGTTCGCGCTCTACAGCCTCGGGGTCGTCTTCGGTCTCCAGGCGCTGCTCGTGCTCGTCGTCTCGCTGCCGCTCCAGGTCGCCGCGGAGCGTCGCGCCGGCCTGGACCCGATCGCCTGGGTGGGCGTCGCGCTGTGGGCGGTCGGGCTCTTCTTCGAGGCGGTCGGCGACGAGCAGATGCGCCGCTTCAAGGCCCGGCCGGACAGCAGCGGGCGGGTGATGGACCGGGGCCTGTGGCGCTACACGCGCCACCCCAATTACTTCGGTGACTTCTGCGTGTGGTGGGGCCTGTGGCTCGTCGCCCTCGGCGCCGGCGGGACGTGGTGGACGGTCGTCGGTCCGCTCGTCATGTCCTACCTGCTCATCAGGGGCTCCGGCGCGGCGCTGCTCGAGAAGGACATCGCCGAGCGCCGGCCGCAGTACCGCGAGTACATCGCGCGGACCTCGGCGTTCATCCCGCGGCCGCCGCGGCGCCGCTGAGCCCGCGGCGCATGCGCAGCTCGCGTGGCCATGCCTCGCCCTGCCGGCGCCGTTCGCCGTCCTCGGCGAATCCCCAGCGCGTGTAGAACGCGCGGGCACGGACGTTGGGCTCGAGCACCCAGAGCGCGACCGCCCCGGAGTCGCCGCCCGCCCCGGCGCCGCCCGCCCCGGCGCCGCCGTCCGGCCCGGCGCCGCCGCCCGGCCCGGCGCCGCCGCCCCGCCCGACGCCGCCGCCCCGCCCGGCGCCGCCGCCCCGCCCGACGCGGCGCGCGGCCTCGGCGAGCCCGGCGGCCATGAGCGCGCTGCCGATCCCGCGCCGCCACGCGTCCGGGGTGACGTACAGCGCGCTGATCTCGATGATGTGGCCGCCGACTGCGGGGCCGCTCAGCGAGATGAAGCCCGCCGGTCCGTGACGCGGCCGCTCGGCGAGCGCCACCCACAGCGGGCCGCCATCGACCGCGTTCGTGTCGCTCCCGAGCAGATCCGCCCACATCGCGGTCCGCCGGGCGAGCGTGCGCTCCTCGATCGCCACGTCGGGCACCATGCCGCGGTAGGCCTCCCAGCCGGCGACGTGGATTGCGGCGATCGTCGCCGCATCGCCGCGCTCGGCCCGCCGCAGCGCGATCGCGCCGCGACCGTGATCACTTCGATTGCCGCCGTCGATGAAATCGACCACGCGCGATCAGCTGCGGCCGCGGGGTTCGAGCAGGTAATGGCTGACGAGCCAGCGATCGCCGCCCCGATACCCCCAGATCACCTCGGTCGAGATGAGAAAGAGCCTCCAGGTGGCCACGAGGCGCTGCGCCTGCGCCTGGCTGCGTCCTGACCGGCGCAGGATCGCCGTCGCCTCCGCAAGCGAGGCGTCCAGGCGGGCGCGCCACGCGGACAGGGTGCGGGCGTAGTGGGTCCCCGGGATCGCCCAGGCATCCCGTACGACCATGTCCTCCTGGAAGCGGAGCATGAGGTCGTGGGAGGGCATGAGCCCGGCGGTGAAGAAGCGCGCCGCGGCCCACGTGCCCTCGAACCGGTAGGGGAGGGTGCGATGGGAGAAGACGTGGACGAAGGCGCGGCCGCCCGGCGTCAGCCAGGTGGAGATCCGCCGCAGCAGCTCGCGCCAGTTGCGCAGGTGCTCGAACATCTCGATCGACATCACCCGGTCGAACCGCCCGCCGGGGTCGTACCCGTTGACGTCGGCGGTGTGGATCGTGACGTTCGACAGTCCGCGGCGAGCGGCCTCCCCGAGGATCCACTCGCGTTGCGAGCGGGAGTTCGACACTCCGGTGATCGCGCTGCCCGGATAGCGCTCGGCAAGCCACAGCGAGAGCGAGCCCCAGCCGCAGCCGAGATCGAGCACCCGCATCCCGTCCCGCACGCCCGCGCGGTCGCAGGAGAGCTCAAGCATCGCCTCCTCGGCCTGCGCAAGCGACTCGACCGCCGGCGTCCACAGGCAGCCGGAGTACTTGCGCCGCGGACCGAGGATGAGCCCGAGGAACTCCGGGGGCAGCTCGTAGTGCTGCTCGTTTGCGGCATCGACGGCCTCGGCGATCGGACCGCTCGACATGCGCGTGACGAGCCCCCGCAGGCGCTCGTCCTGCGCGGCGACTCCGCCGCGAGTCTCCCGGCGCTCCCGGGCCCACGCCCCGTAGAGCGAGCCGGCCCGCAGCAGGGCGTCGGGCGCGAGGCCGTGGGTGAGGGCTCGGTCGAGGAGCGCGTAGCGACGGGGTTCGGGGGAGGGCATGAGCGGATAGTGTCGCCGTATGAGCGCACGTTTCGTCCACACCTGCCTGCGCGTCCGGGACATCGACAGATCAACCGAGTTCTACGGCCGTCTCGGCTTCGAGCGCCGGGGACAGCTCAACTTCGACTCCGCCTACAACGTCTACCTGGGCCTGCCCGGGGGCGGCGACGTGCTTGAGCTGACCGTCAACGTCGGCCGTGAGGAGCCCTACGACCTCGGCGATGGCTACAACCACATGGCGCTTGTCGTCGATGACCTCGACGCGCTGCTCGCCGAGATCGCCCCGCACGGGATCGTTCCCGAGCAGGCGCCGTACGCGCCCGGGGGCCGCAGCGAGTATCGGATCTGCTTCATCACCGACCCGGACGGCTACCGGATCGAGCTCATCGACGGCTCGTTCCCCACCCCGCAGGATCCGCCGCACCCGTCGGAGGGCCGAGCCGCCGGACCGCCTCGGTAGCCGAATCGCGGCAACCGGCGGCGAGGCGGGCGCGCAGGTGGGATGATCCCGGCAACGAGGCCGCCGAGGAGACCAGCTCGCCGCGATACGGCCTGCTGATCGCCCTCGACGACACGATCGATCCGGTCGCCGGACGAGGTGCGGTCGATGTGAGCCGGCCGCCGCCTCGCGGGCGACAGCGAGGGAGGTTCGCCAGATGTTCGAGCACGCCGGCCAGCGGTACTTCATCGTCGACAGCCACGTCCACATGTGGAGCGCGGGGCCCGACAACTGGGTCAAAGGCCAGGAGACGTACGCGAAGGGCTGGATCGAGTGCTTCCACGCCTACCAGTCCCTCGGTCCCGAGGAGACGCACTGGCCGATCGAGAAGTTCATGTCCTACACCCACGAGGACTTCGTCCATGACGTCTTCGAGGAGGGTGGGGTCGACGTCGCCATCTTCCAGTCGACCTACCTCGAGGAGTGGTACACGAACGGCTTCAACACCGCGGCGCAGAACCACGCGCTGGTCGAGAAGTATCCGGACAGGCTCATCGTCAACGGCCGCTGGGACCCGCGGGACGGCGACGCGGGCCTGCGCCGGCTCGAGGAGGACGCCAAGCGCTACGACCTCAAGGGCGTCAAGCTCTACACGGCGGAGTGGAACGCCGGCTCGCGCGGCTACAGCCTCGCCGACGGGATGTGCACGCCGTTCTTCGAGAAGTGCAAGGAGCTCGGCATCAGGAACATCCACGTCCACAAGGGGCCGACGATCTGGCCGCTTGACAAGGACGCCTTCGACGTCAGAGACGTCGACATCGCCGCCACGACGCACCCGGAGCTCAACTTCATCGTCGAGCACGTCGGCCTGCCGCGCATCGAGGACTTCTGCTTCATGGCCACGCAGGAGCCGAACGTCTACGCGGGCCTGTCGGTCGTCATCGGCGGCCTGATGCACGCCCGTCCCCGCTTCTTCGCCAAGGTCATGGGCGAGCTCCTGTTCTGGGTCGGCGAGGACAAGATGCTGTTCGGGTCCGACTACGGCATCTGGGAGCCGAGGTGGCAGATCGAGGGCTTCCTCAAGTGGGACTACCCGGGCGAGGAGTACTCCGACTACCCGCGGCTCAGCGACGCGACGAAGCGCAAGATCCTCGGACTGAACGCGGCGAGGCTCTACGACATCAAGGTGCCCGACGGGATGGGGATCCCCGAGGCGGGTCGCCGCGAGGGCGCCGAGCTCGTCGAGACGGCGGACGCATGAGCGCCCCGGCGACCACCGCGCGAGCGACCGGGCGGGTTCGGCGGCCGCCGGTTCGGCGGCCGGCCCCCGCGCGCGACGCAGCCGACGTCGGCCTGCGCGCCCGAGTCCTCGCGGCGCTCGCCGCGGTGCGCGACCCGGAGCTCGACGAGCCGATCACCGATCTGCGGTTCGTGAGCGCGATCGAGGTCGGCGAGGCGGGCGAGGTCACGGTGCGGCTTCGGCTTCCGACCCCGCAGTGCGCGCCGAACTTCGCGTTCCTCATGGGCGCGGACGCCCGACGTGCGGTCGCCCGGGTCAGGGGGGTGCGGCGGGTGATCGTCCGCCTCGAGGACCACTACACCGGCGAGGAGATCAACCGGGCGCTTCGTGGGAGCGCCGGCTTCAGCGAGGCGTTCCCGGGCGAGACCGACGACGATGACCTCGAGACGTTGCGCGCGATCTTCACCCGCAAGGCGCTGATCGCCCGCCAGGCGACCGTGTGCGAGCGGATGCTTGCCGACGGATGGTCGGAGGAGACGGTGCTCGGCGCGAGGGTGAGGGCGTTGCCCGACCTGCCCGAGGCCCGTCGCGCGCTCATGCTGCGCGCCGAGCTCGGCCTGCCGACCGACGGCGACTCGCCCGCCTTCGTGGAGCCCGGAGGGCAGCCGGCCGGCGCGCCGGGGCTGCGGCGCTGGCTGCGCGGGGCCCGGCTCGTTCGTCTCTCGCTCGAGGCCAACGGCGGGATCTGCCGCGATCTGTTGAGAGCCCGTCACGGCCCGGCGGCGGACCTTGAGGAGGCGGGGCGATGAAGGCGGCGCGGCTGCACGCATACCACGAGGCCCTGAGGATCGACTCCGTTGCCGAGCCCGAGATCGAGGGGCCGTTCGACGTCATCGTCCGGATCGGCGCCGCGGGGCTCTGCCGCACCGACCTGCACATCCAGGAGGGGCAGTGGGCCTCCCGCTCCGAGGTCGGGCTGCCCTACATCCCCGGCCACGAGAACGCCGGCTGGGTGCATGCCGTCGGCTCGGCGGTGACGAACGTCGCGGTCGGCGACACGGTGATCGTGCACCCGTTCATCTCCTGCGGGCTGTGCCTGCCCTGCCGGATGGGCGACGACATGCACTGCCTGAGCGGATCCTTTCCGGGGATCGACCGCGACGGCGGCTTCGCCGAGCTGCTGAGGACGAGCGCCCGCTCGGTCGTCAAGCTCGATCCCTCGCTGCATCCGACGGACGTCGCGGCGCTCGCCGATGCGGGTCTCACCGCAATCCACGCGGTGAAGAAGGCGATCGGGGTGCTCACCCCGGGCACGCGCGCGGTCGTCATTGGAGCGGGCGGCCTCGGACACATCGGGATCCAGTGCCTGAGGGCGATGACCCCTGCCGAGATCATCGTCGTCGACCCATCCGAGCCGGCGCTCGCCCTCGCGCGGGAGCTGGGCGCGGACGCGACGCTGCGGGTCGACGGGCACGCCCATGTTGACGCGGTGCGGGAGATGACCGACGGCCTGGGCGCCGAGGCGATCATCGACTTCGTCGGGGAGCGGGGCGCGATCCGGGACGGCGTCGAGATGATCCGCGACGGCGGCTTCTACTACGTGATCGGCTACGGAGAGGACATCGTGATCCCGACGATCGACGTCATCAGCCGTGAGATCTCGTTCATCGGCAATCTCGTCGGGACCTTCGCGGATCTCTCCGAGCTGATGTCGCTCACCGCTCAGGGCAGGGTGAGCCTGCACACCTCGACGTATCCACTCGACGCGATCAACGACGCGATGGCCGACCTCGACGGCGGTCGGCTGCAGGGCCGGGGGATCCTCGTCCCGGAGGGTGGGGCCTGATCCGCGGGCGAGGCTCCGCGTCCCCGCCGCCGGCTACTCGGATTGGCGCCCGAGCGCCGCCACGAACCGCTCGATCCGCCGCAGCTCGTCGGGCGACAGCGCGCCGTCGGCCTCGACGAGCAGCGTCATCGGCCCGCGCCGCTCGGCCCAGCCGCGGGCGCGCGCGGAGAAGCCGGTGGCGACCCACACGAGCGGCAGCGAGCCCGCAAACATCATCACTGTCTCCTCCTGGGCGTCCGGGGTCGCCTCGCCCCGCAGCAGTTCGACCGACAGCAGGTCGAGCCGGTGCGCGAGCTCGGCGACCTCGTCGAGGCCGCCCGCGCCCGGCAGGAGCGCAAGCTCGCCCTCGCCGAGCATCGCCCACCGGGCGGGCGCCTCCCCGAGCGCGACGGGCAGGCACACGAGCCGGAACATCGGAGGGGCGGCGGGCACGGCCCAGAGCGTAATCGGCTCCGGGTCTGGGCGGCGGCCCGGGCGTCCCGTCCGCAAGGAGCCTGCCACCGTTGACAGCGGCCACGCCCGGCCTCAGAGTGTGTCGACTCAAGGAGCGCGGTTCCGCGCGCGACGAGGACTGAGCGAGCGAGGTGAGCAGATGGCCGATGTGACCGAGCCGGTGCAGCCGGGTCCCGGGTCGAGGACCCCGGCCCCGCAGGGAGCGGACAACCGTCTCGCCCGCGGCGTCCTCTCGAACGTCGACATCGCGACGTCGACGATGGCGAACATCGCGCCCGCGATGTCGTTCTTCTTCGGGTTCGGGCTGATCGCGTCGACCGCCGGCGTGCCGGCGCCGCTCACCGTGATCGCGGCGATGATCGCGATCGGGCTCCTCGGCAACACGCTCACCCAGTTCAGCCGCGTCCACCCGTCGACGGGTTCGTTCGTCACGTTCATCGGCCGCGCGTTCGGGCCGTACGTGGCGGTGCTGATGGCGCTCGTGCTGTCGATCGGCTACATCGTCGCCGTCGCCTCCGTCGTCGGGATCTCGGGCGGGTGGACGTCGGACATCCTGCGCAGATACCTGCACATCCACATTCCGTGGCAGATCCTCACGTTCGTGCTCGTGGGGATCGCGCTGGCGATGATCGTGCGCGGCGCCAAGGTTTCGACGAAGGCGGCCGCGGTGTTCTTCAGCTTCGAGCTCGGGCTGATGTTCGTCATCGCGATCGCGCTCCTCATCAAGCACGGCGGCTCGCTCAACCTGCATCCGTTCGATCCGGGCCGGCTCGCCGGAGGGTTCTCCGGCCTCTCGCTCGGCTTCCCGCTCGCGATCTACCTGTTCATCGGCTGGGAGAACTCGGCGGCGCTCGCCGAGGAGAGCGAGGATCCGCGCGTCGGCATCGGCAAGGCGATCCTGTGGTCGATCCTGCTGCTCGGGGGCTCGTACATCCTGTTCGCCTACACGACAGTGATCGCCTTCGGCGAGAACGTCAAGGCGTTGAACGCGGCGACCCCGGTGCCGTTCGTCGCCGCGGCCCAGCAGGTCGCGTCGTTCCTCGCGTTTCTCGCCTACATCGCGGGCTTCACCTCGATCTTCGGCACGCTCCTGTCGGCGTCGAACTCGCAGGCGCGGATCATCTTCAACTCGGGCCGCGAGGGGCTGCTGCCGTCGTGGATGGGCCGCGTCACCCGGGAGTCGCGGACGCCGTACGCGGCGTTCATCGTCTACCTCGGGATCGCGCTCGGGCTCACGTACGTGTTCGGCTGGTCGACGCCGCCGACCCTCTTCTTCGGCGAGATCTCGACGATGGGCACGATCCTCGTGATCGTCACCTACCTCGTGGCGAACCTCGCGCTCCCTGTGTACTTCCGCCGTTTCCATCCGGAGATGTTCAGCCCGCTCAAGCACCTCCTGCTCCCGCTGCTCGGCGCGTTCGCGGTCGGCTATCCGCTCTATGAGCTGGTGAAGCCCGGCCAGCCGAAGCCCTTCTCCGAGTACCCGCTCATCGCGCTCGGCGTGATCGTCGCGGCCGCCGTCTGGGCGGCGATCGCCAACGCGCGCGACCGCACGCTCGGCGAGCGGGTCGGGGCGATCGTGGCCGACGCGGAGTAGGACGGCGGGGCGGCGGATCCTGCCGGGGGTCAGCCGTCCGTCGTGAGCACCATGCGGAAGCGCGCCTCGCCGCTCATCATCTTCGCGTAGGCCTCGGCGGCTCGCTCCAGCGGCAGCGTCTCGATCATCGGACGCACGCCGGACAGCGCGCTGAAGCGCAGGGTGTCCTCGGAGTCGATCGAGGTGCCCGAGGCGTGGCCGGCGATCGCCCTGTCGCCGCCGATGAGCGCCGCGGCCGGTACCGGGACGGGCTCCATCGAGGCGCCGACGACGAGCAGTCTGCCCTTCGGCCGCAGGCCGCCGAACACGGCGCCCATCGCCTGCGCGCTGTTGGCGGTGGCGAGAATCAGGTCGACCCCGCCGAGCGCCTGCAGCCGCTCGCCCGGATCGCCGTCGGTCGAGTCGACGTAGTGGTGCGCGCCGAGCCGCAGCGCGAGCTCCCGCTTGCCCGCGCCGCGCGCGACCGCGACGGTCTCGTAGCCGAGCCTGGCGGCGAACTGCACCGCGAGATGGCCCAGGCCGCCGATGCCGAGGACCGCGACCCGGCCGCCGGCGAGCGTTCCGCTGCGACGCAGCGCGTTGAACGTCGTGATCCCGGCACACAGCAGCGGACCGGCCTCGGGGGGCGTCAGCTCGTCGGGCATCGCGGCGAGCGCCGACGCCCGCACCACCACGTAATCGGCGTAGCCGCCGTCGCTCGTCACCCCCGGGATCGGCATGTTCTCGCAGTCGATCAGCTGACCCCGGCGGCACGGCTCGCACCAGCCGCAGTTGCCGCCGAACCAGCCGATGCCGACGCGGCGTCCGACCTCCCAGCCGCGGACGTCCTCCCCGAGCTCGGTGATCTCGCCGGCGATCTCGTGGCCCGGGACGAGCGGATGGCTCACCCCCGGATAGCCGCCCTCCTTCGCAAAGCTGTCGCTGTGGCAGACCCCGCAGGCGCGCACCCTGACCAGCACCTCCCCGCGACCGGGACGGGGGATCTCCCGCTCCTCGAGGACCAGGTCACCGCCGGCCTCGCGCACCACCATCGCTCGCATGCTCGTCATCTCACGCGCTCCTGTTCGGGCTCAGATTCTCCATCGACATTAGACGGGGGTGAGAGCCCGCCGGCGAGGCAGAATGGAGGGGTGCCGATCACGCCACGCATGTTTGGAGAGCGAGGACGTCGCCGGGCGCTGTCGCTGGGGATCGATCCGAAACGGCTGCCGCCGGGACAGTCGCCGACGGTGAAATGGCCGGTGCTGTCGGTCGAGGAGACGCCGAGGACCCCGGCCGCGGAGTGGACGCTCACGATCGACGGAGCCGTCGAGGAGCCGTTCACGCTTGACTGGGCGGCGCTTCAGGCGGAGTCCCATGTCGACTGGGAGGGCGACATCCACTGCGTCACCCGCTGGTCGAAGTTCGGGATGCGCTGGCGCGGCCTCGCGGTCGCGCACCTGCTGGAGCGGGCAGGCCTCTCGAAGGAGGCCGGCTTCCTGCTCGCCGAGAGCCGCACCGGCTACACGACGAACCTGCCGCTCTCCGACGTGCTGGAGCATCCCGCGCTCGTCGCGTTCGAGGCCGACGGCACGCCGCTCGAGCCCGAGCACGGCGGCCCGATGCGCCTGCTCGTCCCGCACCTGTACTTCTGGAAGTCCGCCAAGTGGCTCAGCCGGCTGCGCGTGCTCGAGCACGACGAGCTCGGCTTCTGGGAGCGCAACGGGTATCACCATCGCGGCGACCCCTGGGCGGAGGAGCGCTACAGCGTCGAGGACTATGTCGCCCGTGCGCTGCGGCGCGAGGCGCGCGCCGCTCGCGGCCTACGCTAGCGTCAGCTCCCGGCTCCGCCGGCGAGCGACTCGAGCGGCGTCTCCGGATCCGTGAGCGCGGTGACGTCGACCTCCCGGCGCGAGCGGATCAGCGCCTGCACGTGCTCGTTGACATCCCAGACGTTGACGTTCATGCCCGCGACCACGCGTCCGTCCCTCAGCCAGAACGCGACGAACTCGCCGCCGTCCCGGTCGCCGCGGAACACGACCGAGTCCCACGCGGCGGGAGCGCCGGAATATTCCATGCCGACGTCGTACTGGTCGGAGAAGAAGTACGGGATCCGGTCGTAGCTGACCGGCTCGTCGAGCATCGCCCGCGCCGCCGCCGGCCCCTGGTTGAGGGCGCTCGACCAGTGCTCGAGCCGGATCCGCCGCTCGTAGAACGGATGCCACGCGTTCGCGACGTCCCCGGCCGCGAACACCGACGGCGCCGAGCTTCTCAGTCCCTCGTTGACGAGCACCCCGTTGTCGATCTGCAGGCCCGCGCCCTGCGCGAGCTCGACGCGCGGCACGACGCCGATCCCGACGACGACGAGGTCGCAGTCGACGGTCCGGCCCGAGGCGGTGCGCACGCGCCGCACTGCGGTATCGCCCTCGAAGGACTCCACCCCCTCGCCGAGCAGGAGCTCGACCCCGTGTGCGGCATGGACGTCGCGGTAGAACTCCCCGATCTCGGGGCCGAAGACCCTCTCGTTCGGCAGCCGGAGCGGGTCGATCAGCGTGACCTCGAGGCCGCGCTGACGCGCGGAGGCCGCGACCTCCGACCCGATCCACCCCGCGCCGACGACCGCGACGTGCCCGCCGTCGTCGAGCCGCGCGCGGATCGAGTCGCAGTCGGCGAGCGTCCGCAGGTAGTGGATGCCGTCGAGCTCGGCCCCGGGGATCCGGAGCCGCCTCGGCTCCGCGCCGGTCGTGAGCAGGAGTCGATCGAACCTGAGCTCACGGTCGCCGTCGAGCACGACCCGGCCCTGCGCGACGTCGATCGCGGTCACCGTCGTGTCCGTGAGAAGCTCGATTCGGTGCTCCTCGTAGAACTCCGGCAGGTGCACGAAGGCCTTATCGCGCTCCGAGTCGCCGCGCAGCAGGTCCTTGCTGAGCGGCGGGCGCTCGTACGGGCGGTCCGGCTCGGCGCCGACGAGGATGACCCCCCCATCGAAGCCGCGCTCGCGCAGCTCCCCGGCCGCCTTCGCGCCTGCGAGGCTCGCACCGACGATCACGAACGTTGTGTCTGCCATCACGTCCTCCTCTCGGGCGCCTCTGGAACGCCGTTACCCGCGGGCGATGAGTTTCAGCCCCGCGACCGGTCGTGAACATCAGGATCAGGACTCGATCAACCAACTCGCAGAGGAGCAGAGGACATGGCCGCCACATACACCTTCGACGTCTTCTCCAGCCTCGACGGCTTCGGCTCAGTGAGCGGTGGCGACTGGGGCGGCTACTGGGGCAAGCAGGGTCCCGAGCTGCTCGAGCACCGCCTCGCCCAGTACGGCGACGAGCGCCGGATGGTGTTCGGCGCGAACACGTATCGCACGTTCCAGCGGCTGCTCGGGATGCGCGCCACGCAGCCGGAGGTGGGCGACCCGTGGGTGACGCGGATGCTGAGCATGCCGACGACCGTCATCTCGAGCACGCTCGACGGGCCCCTCGACTGGGCCGAGGCGACGCTCATGAGCGGAGACGCCGTCGATGTCGTCGCGGCACTCAAGCAGGAGTCCGATGTGCCGCTGCGCTCGCACGGCAGCCTCGCGATGAACCGGGCGCTGATGGCCGCCGGACTCGTCGACCGTCTCCAGATGACGATCTTCCCGGTGATCACGGGACGGAACGGCGCCGCGCCGATCTTCGCGGGAGCGGAGGACTTCGATCTCGAGCTGCTCGAGTGCCGGACGCTCGACGGACGTACCCAGGAGCTCGTCTACCGCCCGAGCCTGCACCGCTGACTTGTAGGCCGCCGTCCGGGTCGGGAGGCATGCGGCGACGGAGAGCCTTGGCTCATGGCGTCCCAGGGGACCGACAGGGCCGATGACGTTCTCGCCCAGCCGACGCACGCGGCTGTGTGCGCGGCTCGGGGCGCTCGACCGGCCGGCGGGTACACCGGCCTCCGTGGCCAACTTCTGTGTGGAGCCGATCTGTGAAAAGCTGTGGGCGATGCCACGAGCTCGCAATCGAGCGGACGGCGGCGCATGAAGAGCTGGGATCTGCGTACGCACGCCCTGGCGCCCCACGCGCCGGAGATCCTATCCTCGGACGCAGCCGCGCGTGCGATCGTCCTTGAGATCCCGGCGGGTGAGAGCCTGAGCGAGCACCAGGTCCACGAGCGGGCGTGGGTGACCGTCGTCGACGGCGAGGTCGCGATCACGGCCAACGACGGCACGACGGTGAGCGGCGGCGCCGGGCTCCTTGTCGAGTTCGATCCCGCCGAGCGGCACGCGGTGCTCGCGCGCACCACGGCGCGGCTGTTGCTACTGCTCGCCCCCTGGCCGGGCGACGGTCATCCCGGCACGATGCCGCTGGACGAGAAGGCGACGGTTCGCCAACGAGCCGCCGAGCACCGGGGCTGACCGACACGCTCACGCGTCGATCCGTCGGCAGGGGGCGACGGCGGGCCGTCGGGCTCAGTCGCTCTCGCCGGGGGTCCGTCCAGGCCGCTCGCCCGTGAGCCGGGAGCCGAGCTCGTCGATCCAGTCGGCCACCGAGCGCGGCCTGCGCGGGGTCTCGCCGGGGCGCCGCGGCGGGTGGATCTCCGAGAAGCGCGCGGCGACCTCGTCGGCGAAGTCGTCGAGGATCTTCGTGAAGCTGTCGTCGGTCGTGTAGTAGCCGAGCTCCTCCTCGGAGGGACGCTCGCCCGCGCGGTCTGGACGCGCCCGCGCGGCTCGTCTCGCCGCGTGCTCCTGTGCCGCTGCGCGGGCGGCCTCCTGGGCGGCCGCGCGCGCCGCCTTCTCCCGCTGCTCGCGGGCGGCGCGGAGCTCCTGCTCCATCGCCGCGAGCCGGGCGTCGAGGTCGGGGTCGACGCCGCTCCGGGTTGGTTCAGCGGCGCCCGTGGCACTCGCCTGCTTGCGGAGCAGCCTCGCATGGGCGTAGGCCTCCTGCACCTCCGCGAAGCGGAGCGCCGACTCCCGCGAACCGTGGTTGTGGTCGGGGTGATGGAGCTGGGCGAGCCGCCGGTAGGCGGCGCGGAGCTCCTCGTCGGTCGCGGTGGGAGTGACCCCGAGGATCAGGTACGGGTCGGGAGCGGCCATCGCCCCTGAGGATATGGGCGCGGCCCCTGGTTCATCTCATGGGTGGCTCGAGATCCGGCTCGACGAGCCGCCGGGCGAGTGCCGCGGTGGCCTCGTCCGTCGCGCGCTCACGCGGGCAGCCCACCACCCGAGCCGCCGCCACCGCCTGGCGAGCCGCCGCCTCCGGACCGCGGCGGCGTCCCGGGCACGCCCGGATCGCCCGGCAGGCTCGGCGCGCGCACCCAAGCGACGATCTGGCCGGCGCGGATCAGGAACTCGGTGCGCGCCGTGCGTCCGATGCCCGGGCCGCAGGCCCGCCGGCCGCCGCCGCGACCGGCCCGCGCGGTGAGTCGGAAGAGCACGTCGATGAAGCTCCCGGTGCGGAACGCGGAGATGACGATCGCGCCGCAGGTGAGCGTCGCATTCGCCGCCTCCGCCTGCGCGCGCGTGTGGATCGTGAGCGTGGCGCCCGCGCCGTCCTCGAACAGGCTCGGGAGGTGGAAGAATCCGGCTGCCCCCCGCAGGTCCCCGGCCCGGAGCTCCGCGGCCCACCGCCGCACGACGGCGAGCTTCGCCGGATCCGCCGGCGGACCGTCCTGGCCGACGAGGCGCGCGCCGCCGCGCGTGTGCCCGGGCAGTGAGGAGACGGTCGCGCAGCCGGCGAGCAGCGGCGCGACGAGCAGCAGCGCGAGCACGGCGACGAGCGCCGACGGCCGGCCCGACGTCGCGTGACGATTCCGCTCGGGCCCCATGCGCACATGATCCCACGGGGCGGGCGGCGGGCGCCGTTCGTTCGTGCGTCCAGGGTGGTGTTCAATTCGGCGAGGAGGGGACAGACTCGCGCCGACACCCCCGTCATGAGGATTGCGGAGACGACATGCTGATCGACGAGCCGATCGCCGAGGCGCTGCCCGTGGGCGCGCTCGGCGAGCACGAGCAGGAGCTTGCGCTGCAGCTCCAGGCCGCGGTCGACTCTCATGAGCGAAGCGGCGATCCCAGGGATCTCGACGCGGGGTTCGTGCTCGCGCGCCGGCTGCTCGCTGGACTGATGCGCCCTGACATCGACCGGCCCGCCGGGATCGACGAGCTCCGCCGGCTCGTCGATGAGCTGCCCGCGCTCGGCGGCCTGCTCGACCGCGCGGCGGACACCGCCGGCGAGGCGATCGAGCGCTCGTGCGGGACGCTGTTCGCCTCGCTGCAGATCGCCCGCCGGGCGCCGCGCTGGTCGGCGGCCGAGCGGGACACCGCGCGCATGGTGTTCGCCTACGCGTGCGGTCCCGTCACCGCCACGAGCCCCGAGTGGCTCGCGCGCAGCCTGCGGCGGATCTCCGCTCCCCGGATCGCGGCTGCGATCTGCGAGGAGCTCTCTCGTCGCGAGGTGGTCTGGCGGGCGGCGCTCGGTGACGGGTACGCGTCGCTGCGACACCGCTGCGCCCCCCGGACCGCGCTGCGCAGCCGCGGTCTCGCCGAGCTCCTGCGCGGGGACGCAGGCTGCCGGCGCGCCGTGACCGCGCGCCTTGAGCAGTGGGTGATCGCCGGCGGCGCCGTGGAAACGCTGCCGCAGGAGCTTGAGGCCGCCGTCGTGCATGCACGCACGCCGTCGCGGCTCGCGTAGCGTCTCCGCAGCCCGCAACGCGGCGGCAGCCCAAGCCGGATGTGGCGACGCGCGTTCATCGATGCTCTGCCCGGACCGCGGTTTCCGGTGACCCGGATGTTCTGGGATCGGCTCCGGAAGGCGCCGGTACGCTCCGGAGGCTTGACTCGCTTCGGTGTGAGGCTCTTGCGGTCGACCGTCGCGCCGGCGGTGGCGACCGCATGCGTGCTCGCCGCGTGCGGGGGGAGCACGCCGCACTCGCGCCCTCGTCCGGGCCCGCGCGTGCACGCGCACCCCGCGAATCATCGATCTGCCGCCGGTCCCGCGGTCGAGCAACGGCAGCGGCGCGCGGGCGGGAAGCGCGCGGCCCACCGCAGTCGGGCCGCCGACCGCGGCCACCAGGGGCCGTTCGCGGTCGGCCTGCGCGTGCTCCACCTCGTCGACCGCCGTCGCACGATCGTCCTCCCGGACGGAGTCCGCCGCCCGCGGCCGATCACGACGATCGTGCGCTACCCGGCGCTCGGGTCCGCCCGCGGGCGCGACATCCTGCGCGCACCGGCCGCGCGGGGGGCGGGGCCGTTTCCGCTCGTCGTGTTCGGCCACGGCTTCGCGGTCACGCCGGCGATCTACGCCCGGCTCCTGCGGGCATGGGCGGCCGCCGGGTTCGTCGTCGCCGCGCCCGTGTTCCCGCTGGAGAATGCGCACGCGCTCGGCGGACCCGACGAGCGCGACCTCGTCAACCAGCCGCAGGACATGCGGGTCGTCATCGACCGGCTGCTCGCCGCGGACGAGGAAGCGCGCGGATGGGCCGCACGACTGATCGACCGCCGCCGGATCGCCGTCGCCGGCCAGTCCGACGGAGGCGAAACCGCGCTTGCGCTCGCCTACGACCGCGCCTACCGCGACCCGCGGATCCGGGCCGCGGTCCTCCTCTCCGGCGCGCGGCTGCCGACCGGCGGCCGCGCGAGCCTCGTGCCCCGCGGCCCGCCGCTGCTCGCCGTCCAGGGAAGCGCCGATACGATCCAGCCGCCGGCGGCGACCGACGCGTTCTTCGCGGCCGTGCACGACCCGAAGTTCCTGCTCACGCTGATCGGCGCGCCGCACCTCGCGCCGTACACGACCGAACAGCCACAGCTCTCGATCGTCGAGCGCGTCTCGACCGCCTTCCTGCGCGCCTTCCTCGGGCCGCCCGCCGACCGGCTCCGTGCGCTCGACGCGCTCGGTCTGGCGGCGCGCCGGCCGGGGCTCGCCACCCTGCTCGCCCGGCCGTGACCGCCCGCACGGCAGCCGGTCTCTCCCCGGGCTCGTCGGCCCGAGGCGCTACTCGGCGTGCGCACGCAGATGGCGATCGAGGATCCCCTCGCCGTCGGACTCCTCCTCGGGCGACGCGGTCGGAAGCGCCCGGTCGTGGCGAGCGGCATGCTCGTGGACCTCGCGCAGCTCGACGGGGGGATCGCCGTGCAGCAGCCAGCGCGAGCGCGAGCGGCGTTCGACGAGCCCCGCCTCCATGAGGCTGTGCAGCGCGAGCGTCACCGTCGGCCGGTGCGAGCCGACGACGTAGGCGAGCAGGCTGTGGGTGAGCGACAGCGGGACCTCGACGCCGTGCGGGGTGACCCGCCCCCAGCGGTCGGCGAAGTGCCAGAGGACGAGCAGGAGCCGGTCGTCGACGCGGCGCATGTGGCAGACCGAGAGGTGGAACGACAGCCAGTGGACACGGAGCATGACGCGGCGGGCGACTGCGGCCGTGACCTCCGGCCAGGGCGCCGCGCGGGCCGTGAACTGGCGGTCGAGCACCGCGACGTGGATGCTCTGGGCGACCTGCCAGTTGACCTCGGTGCCGACCGAGTCGTCGGGTCCGATCTGCAGCCACGGCTGGGTGACGTCGCCCGGCCCGAGCAGCTCCGCGCACGTCTTCTCGCCGACGGTCACCTTGCGGACGAGGATGCCGTCGAGCAGCAGCAGGCCGAGGCTCCCGGGCGACGGGAAGTCAGCGGCCCCGACCTGCCAGGGCCCCTGCGGATAGCGCCGGCTGCGGGCGAGCAGGCGCTCGCGCGCGAGCGCGAACGCCTCGCTGTCGAGGTCGCCGCCGAGATCGGGATCGCGTTCGAGCAGACGTACCGTGGATTGCACCGAGACTCCTCTCTCCGAAGCGGGCCGCGCAGGACGCGGCAGATGATCGCGCAACCGCGGCGCCGGGCGACGTTCGTCCGGGCGAGGCCGGCGGGACGACGCCGTTCAGGCCGCGAACAGGCGCGTCGCGGGCGGCTCCCCGGTGACGTCCGGGTCAGGGGGCGGCGCGAGCAGATCGGCGAGGTGGCAGAGGCCGAGCAGGCGGGCGAGCTGCGGCCGGCAGCCGGTGAGCAGGAGGCGGGTCGCCGGAAACGCGGCGCGCGCCTCGACGAGGATGTGGACGAGCCGGGAGTCGGCGAACTCGAGGTCCGCCAGGTCGAGCTCGAGGCGCGCCGGGTGGCGGCCGAGCGCCGCCGTCAGCCGGTCGCGCAACCGGTCCGCGGTGGTGAGGTCGACCTCTCCGGCGACCGCGAGGCCCTCCTCGACCCAGGGCGCGCCGCTCCCGAGTCGCAGTCTCCAGATGCGCCGAACGCGCAGGCTCGCCATGAACCCATCCTCCGGCGGCTCGCGGCTTCCGACAACCCGCGAGGTTTGCCGACATACCTCCGGTTGCATGGGAAGCGGCGGCCCGGGGTAGCGGACGCCGTGGCCCCGCGCCGTCCGATTGCGGCTCGGCCGCGCAACCCCGCTCCTCCGCGATGCAGCCCGTCCCGCCTTCTCACGACAGCCTCCCCGCGCCCAGTCAGGCGGCGCGGCGAGCGCCTGCGATCGCGCCACAAGTCGACGCGGCCGTCGAGCGCCTTGACGTGTCCGCCTACACGGTGCCGACCGACTATCCCGGGTCGGACGGCACCGCGACCTGGGATGCGACGACGATCGTGCTCGTCGAGGCGCACGCGCAGGGGCGGACGGGACTCGGCTGGACCTATGGGGACGTCGCCAGCGGCACGGTCATCGCGTCGGCGCTGCGCGACATCGTCATCGGCTCGGACGCGATGCGGGTCACCGCAACCTGGAGGGAGATGGTCGCCGCCTGCCGGAACCTCGGCCGCCGGGGAGTCGCCTCGATGGCGATCGCCGCGGTCGACACGGCGCTCTGGGACCTCAAGGCGCGACTGCTCGAACTCCCGCTGGCGACCCTGCTCGATGCCGCGCGCGACGCCGTGCCGATCTACGGGTCGGGTGGGCTGACCTCGTATCCGGACGAGCGGCTGCGCGCGCAGATGTCAGGTTGGGTCGAGCGCGGGATCTCGCGGGTGAAGATGAAGGTCGGTCGCGAACCCGAGCGCGATCTGCACCGCGTCGCGGTGGTGCGGGAGGCGATCGGGCCGGACACCGAGCTGTACGTGGACGCCAACGGGGCGTTGTCGCGGGCGCAGGCGCGCTGGTTCGCCCGCCGCTTTGCGGAGGACTTCGGCGCCGTCTGGTTCGAGGAGCCGGTGTCCTCCGACGACCTGGAGGGGCTGCGCCTCCTGCGGGATCGCGCCCCGGACGGGATGGACGTCGCCGCCGGTGAGTACGGCTACACGCTCGACTACTTCGAGAGGATGCTGGAGGCGGGCGCGGTCAGCTGCCTGCAGGCCGACGCGACGCGCTGCGAGGGGATCACCGGGTTTCTCCGCGTGGCCGCGCTGTGCGAGGCGCGCTCGCTTGAGCTCTCCGCGCACTGCGGCCCCGCGCTGCACGCACACCCGTGCTGTGCGGTGATCGGCTTTCGCCACCTGGAGTACTTCCACGACCACGCTCGCCTGGAGGGGATGCTGTTCGACGGAGTGCTGCAGCCGGATGGAGGGATGCTGCGCCCGGACCTGTCGCGGCCCGGAAACGGCCTTGAGTTCAAGCACGCGGACGCGGCGCGGTTCGCCGCCACGTAGTCGAGAGGAGAAGCCATTGCCCCTGATCGCCAAGCGACGCCGGCCCCTGCGCCGACCGGAGCACCTGATCGACCGGATGGTGTCCAACGTCGAGCACGGCCGCTTCGAGCGCTCGCTGTCGGGCCTCACCGCGGTCGCGGCGCTCGTCACGACGGCGGAGATCTACCTGGAGCACTACCGCGCGAGCTTTGGCAACCGCTGGATGTGGAGCCCGGTGATCGTGACCCCGCCGGTGATGGTGGCCGGGATCGGCGGCGTCTTCAGCCGCCGCTGGGCCAAGCGCTACCTGCCGGCGACCGCGCTCATCTACACCGCCAACGGACTGCTCGGCGAGTACTTCCACGCTCGCGGCGTCGCGCGGCGTCCCGGCGGCTTCGAGCAGGAGGTGCTCACGTACAACCTCGCGATGGGCCCGCCGATCTTCGCGCCCGGGCTCATGTGCATCGTCGGCGGGATGGGGCTGCTGGCGGCGCTGTTGCGCCGGGAGGCCGACTGATGGCGCGCGACCTGAGACGGCCGGACCACCTGCCCAAGCGCCGGCCGGACGGGCAACCGCCGCATCCGAGCTGGCTGCCGCGCCAGCGCCGCGGGATCACGCCGCAGATGATCGGGCGCTACCCGGACTACGACGTGTTCGACGCCGAGCCGACATGGGACGAGCAGACCCGCCGCGTCGTCAAGGAGCGCCTGTATGCGCGCGGCCCGCTGCGGTTCTTCGCGAGCGACGAGGAGCCCGCGCTGCGCGCGTTCTGCGACACGGCCACCGCGCAGGACGCCGAGCCGCGGGTGCCGGTGGCCGAGATGGTCGACCGCAAGCTCGCAAACGGCTGGCTTGACGGCTACCGCTACCACGACATGCCCTCCGACGAGGAGACCTGGCGGATCGTGCTCAGTGGCCTCGACCACACCGCGCAGGAACGTCACTCGAGGCCGTTCGCCGAGCTGGAGGCGCCGGCGCGTGAGGAGATCGTCGGCTCGCTCGCCGCCGGGAAGCTGTCGGGCGGGCCGTGGGAGGAGCTGAACGTCGGCCGCGCCTGGTCGGTGTGCATGCGTGCGATCCTCGAGGCGTTCTACTCCCATCCCTGGGCGTGGAACGAGATCGGCTTCGGCGGCCCCGCCTACCCGCGGGGGTTCATGCGACTCGGACAGGGCGCCGAGGTGCTCGAGCCGTTCGAGACACCGGGCGCGACCGACGAGGACCCGGTACGGGCGGCGGCGGAGCTCGAGCGATGAGCGCGCGCACCGCGCTGCAGCGCCTGCTCAAGGGGTCGGTCACACCCGCCGCCAACGACTCGCGGTTCCTGCTCGACGTCCACTCGCGCGCGATCCCGGGGCGCGAGCGGATGCGCCGTTACCGCGACGACGACGAGGTCGACCTCGTCATCGTCGGAGCGGGCGCCGGCGGGTCGGTGCTCGCCCAGCGCCTTGCGCGGCGCGGCTGGCGGATCGTGATCCTCGAGGCCGGTCCGTTCTGGGACCCGGACGAGGACTGGGTCTCCGACGAGGCCGGCTCGCGGCATCTGTACTGGACGGAGCCGCGCGTCATCGGCGGAGAGCACCCGGTCGCGCTCGGCAAGAACAACTCCGGGCGCGGGGTCGGCGGCTCGATGGTCCATTACGCCGGCTACGCGCCGCGCTTCCATCCCTCGGACTTCGAGACGCGGACCCGTGACGGGGTGGGCGCCGACTGGCCGATCTCGTACGAGGAGCTGAAGCCCCACTACGAGGAGGTCGAGCGGGAGCTGCCGGTGGCCGGGCAGAACTGGCCGTGGGGCGATCCGCACGCCTACCCGCAATCCCCGCACCCGGTGACCGGCGCGGCCGCGCGGCTGTGGCAGGGAGCGAAGCGGTGCGGGATCGAGATGCGGGTCGGGCCCGTGGCGATCGTCAACGGCACGTTCGGCAACCGCCCGCATTGCATCTACCGCGGCTACTGCCTGCAGGGCTGCAAGGTGAACGCGAAGGGCAGCCCGTACGTCTCCCACCTGCCGGACGCGATCGAGCACGGGGTGGAGGTGCGCGCGAACTGCATGGCGCTGCGGGTCGAGATCGAGGAGGGCTCCGGCCGCGCCACCGGCGTCACGTACGCGACCGAGGCGGATGGCCGGCACCACCTGCAGCGCGCCCGCGCGGTTGCGGTGGCGGGCTACTCGATCGAGACCCCACGACTGCTGCTCAACTCGACGTCGAGGCGGTTCCCGAACGGCTTGGGCAACAACTCGGACCTGGTCGGCCGCTACGTGATGGTCCAGGGCGCCTCCCAGACCGCCGGCCGCTTCCCCGAGGAGCTTCGCTCCTACAAGGCCCCGCCGCCCGAGGTGTCATCGGAGCAGTTCTACGAAACCGATGAGTCCCGCGGCTTTGCGCGCGGCTTCTCGATCCAGACGGTGGCGCCGCTGCCGATCGGCTGGGCCGAGCACGTGCTCGCCGACGGGCACTGGGGTCGGGCAATGCGCGAGTACATGCGCGACTACAACCACTGGGCGGTCATCGGCGTGCTCAACGAGCTGCTCCCGCACCCCGAGAACCGGGTGACCCTCGCCGACGAGAAGGACCGCTACGGACAGCCGGTGGCGCGGTTCGACTACACGCTCACCGACAACGACAAGCGCAACATGGAGTTCTCGACGGATGTCATCACCGAGATCCTGCACGCCGCCGAGGCGCAGGACGTGCTGACGATCCAGCGGTTCGCGCACCTGATCGGCGGCGCCCGCATGGGGCGCAGCCCGGAGGAGGGGGTCGTCAACGAGGATCAGCGGATCTGGGAGACCCCGAACGTCTACGTGACCGACGGGAGCGCCTGCCCCACCCAAGGCTCGGCCAACCCGGCGCTCACGATCATGGCGATGTCCTCGCGGCTCGCCGAGCGACTGGCGGGCGGGGCCGCCCGGTGAGCGGGCGCGCGCGGCGGTTCGTCGCGGCCGGCGGAGAGGGTCGGTGGTGAGCACGTCCGACGGACGCGGCGGACGGTCGGAGCCGCCGAGCGACACGCACATCCAGGACGAGTTCGTGCACGAGGCGCTGCTGCGCGAGCAGGGCGTCCACCCACGGCTGTCGCTCTCGCGGGTGCACCTGCGGGTCGGCCGGCGCTTCATCTCGGCATGGTGGCTGCTGCCCGGCTTCGTTCTCTTCTGCGTGGCGATGGTCGTGGCGTTCAAGCTGTTCATCGCCACCGGCGCAGCCCAGTCGTTCATCCGGGCTCATCCGTGCGAGCAGAGCACCCCCCACTTCCCGGCCGGGATCAACGCCTGGGAGATCGCCACGCACACCGCCAACTTCTTCTTCATGGTGCTGATCGTCCGCGCGGGATGGCAGATCCTCGCCGACCATCCCCGCCTGTACGTGCGGATCGACTCCACCCCGGACCGCGAGTGGCTCCGCTTCCGGGGCCCGGTTCCGAAGGACCGAGTGTGGACGGCCAAGGATGACGCAATCACGCTCAGCCCGCTGTTCGGCCTGCCGGGCGGGCGGCACACGATCGGCGTGGCCCGTCACTGGCACTTCCTGTTCGACATCCTGTTCGTGCTCAACGGGATCGCCTTCATCGCGCTGACGTTCGCGACCCAGCACTACCTCAAGCTGGTCCCGACACAGTGGTCGATCTTTCCCGCGGCGGCCTCGTGCGTCATCCAGTACTCGGCGCTGCACCTGCCGCACGAGGTGGGCGGGTACTACCGCTTCGACGCGCTCCAGCAACTGTCGTACTTTTCGATCGTGTTCATCGCCGCGCCATTGGCGATCCTCACCGGGCTGGCGATGTCTCCCGCCCTCGACAACCGCTTCAAGTGGTATCAGCGGCTGTTCGGCAACCGTCAGATCGCCCGGTCTCTGCACTTTGTGGTGATGGTGGCGTTCCTGCTGTTCTACTTCGTGCACATGGTGATGGTCGCCGCGACCGGATTCACCACAAACCTCAACGCGATCACGCTCGGGGTCGATCGGAACAATCTCAACGGGGTCGCGCTGTTCCTGCTCGCGCTCGCGCTCACCGTGGGCTTCAACGTGTGGGCGGTGCGGCTGTCGTGGACCCACACCCGGGTGCTCCAGCGCCTTTCGAACCTGACGGTCGGCCGAGTGATGGACCTTCTGTTCGACCGCTACGCCCCGCGCGCGGAATACACGCGGGCAGACGTCAGCCCGTACTTCTGGCCCAACGGGCTCGTGCCGACGAGCGAGGCGTGGACGTGTCTGAAAGACAACGGATTCCGCGACTATCGCCTCAAGGTCCACGGGCTCGTCGAGAATCCGATCGAGCTCACGCTCGAGGACATCCGACGCCTCGGCCGTGAGTCTCACATCACGATGCACAACTGCATCCAGGGCTGGTCGGCGATCGGCGAGTGGACCGGGCTCCCGTTCGCACGGCTGATCGAGCTCGTGCGCCCGGAGCCGGAGGCGCGGTGGGTGATGTTTTACTCGTATGGCGAGGGGGGAGAGGGCGGTGAGTACTACGACTCGCACTCGCTGCACGACCTGCACCACCCCCAGAGCCAGCTCGCCTACGAGATGAACGGCGAGCCGCTGCCCGTGCTGCATGGAGCCCCCCTGAGGCTGCGGGTGGAGAACCAGCTCGGCTTCAAGCAGGTGAAGTGGATCAGGGAGATCGAGTTCGTCCGCCACTTCGCGGAGCGTGGCGCCGGGCAGGGCGGGTACAACGAAGACCACGAGTTCTACGGCTACCGGGACGAGATCTGAGAGCGATGCGTCACAAGCCGAAAGGTGATCAATGAGTGAGAACGTCAGTCAGTACATCCTGCGCCGCCTGCTCAAGGAGTGGGGGGTGCAGCGGATCTTCGGCTACGCCGGGGATGGGATCATCGGATTCCTCGGCGCGCTGGGCGGCGAAGCCGGGGTGGACTGCCCCGAGTTCGTGCAGGCGCGCCATGAGGAGATGGCCGCGTTCATGGCGTGCGCGCACGCGAAGTTCACCGGTGAGGTCGGCGTCTGCCTGGCGACCTCGGGCCCGGGGGCGATCCACCTGCTGAACGGGCTGTATGACGCCAAGCTCGACCACCAGCCGGTGCTGGCGATCGTCGGTCAGCAGGCGCGTGCCGGCCTCGGCGGCAACTTCCAGCAGGAGGTCGACCTCGATGCGCTGTTCAAGGACGTCGCGCACGAGTTCGTGCAGGTGTGCATGGATCCCGCTCAGGCCCGCCACCTGGTCGACCGGGGGATGCGGATCGCGCTCGAGGAGCGCACCGTCACCTGCATCATCGTGCCCAACGACGTGCAGAAGCTCGACGCCGTTCCCGAGCCACCGCGCACGCACGGCACCGTCCACTCCGGCCCGGGCTACAGCCGCGGACGGCGGGTCCCGGGCGACGGCGACCTGCGCCGTGCCGCCGACGCGCTCAACTCCGGGCAGAAGGTCGCGATGCTCGTCGGCCAGGGGGCGCTGCACGCCTCGCAGGAGGTCGCCGAGGTCGCCGAGCTGCTCGGCGCGGGTGTCGCCAAGGCGCTGCTCGGCAAGGGCGTCGTCGGCGATGACGAGCCGTGGGTGACCGGCTCGATCGGACTGCTGGGAACCAAGCCGAGCTGGGACATGATGATGGGCTGTGACACGCTCCTCATGGTCGGCTCGAGCTTCCCCTACTCGGAGTTCCTGCCCGAGGAGGACCAGGCGCGCGGCGTGCAGATCGACATCGACGGCAAGATGCTCTCGATCCGCTACCCGATGGAGGTGGGGTTGATCGGCGACAGCGCCGAGACGCTCCGGGCGCTGATCCCGCTGCTCGAGCGCAAACCGGACCGCTCCTGGCGCGAGAAGATCGAGCACGAGGTCGGCGAGTGGTGGAGGCTGATGGACGACCGCGCGCACGAGAGCGCCGACCCGATCAACCCGCAGCTCCTGTTCCACGAGCTCTCAAGGCGGCTGCCCGACGGCGCGATCCTCACCTCCGACTCGGGCTCCTCGGCCAACTGGTACGCGCGGGACGTCAAGCTCCGCAAGGGGATGATGGGTTCGCTGTCGGGCACGCTCGCGACGATGGGACCGGGCGTCCCGTACGCGATCGGCGCGAAGTTCGCGCATTCCGACCGGCCGGTGTTCGCGCTCGTCGGCGACGGCGCGATGCAGATGAACGGCCTCGCGGAGCTCATCACCGTGGCCAAGTACTGGCGGCAGTGGTCGGACCCGCGCTTCTACGTGCTCGTGCTCAACAACCGCGACCTGAACCAGGTCACCTGGGAGCTGCGCGCGATGGCCGGCGAGCCGCGGGTACCGACCACCCAGGACATCCCCGACGTGCCCTACGCGCAGTGGGCCGAGCTGATCGGCCTGAAGGGGATCCGGGTCGACAGCCCGGACCGGGTGGGCGGCGCCTGGGACGAGGCGCTGTCGGCCGACCGACCGGTCGTGATCGAGGCGGTCACCGATCCGGAGGTCCCGCCGCTGCCGCCGCACATCACGATCGAGGAGGCGCAGTCGTTCATGTACGCGCTGCTGCGCGGCGACCCGCATTCCGGGCGGATGATCGCCCAGTCGGCCAAGCAGAAGCTCGAGGAGTTTTTGCCCGGGCGATGAGCGATCGGACCGACGGCTACCTGCCGCTGGCAGAGTACGGGCTGATCGGCGACTGCCGGTCGGTGGCGCTCGTCGGCGTCGACGGGAGCATCGACTGGTGCTCGCTGCCCCGGTTCGACAGCCCGAGCTGCTTCGGGCGGTTGCTCGACGCCGAGCGGGGCGGGAGCTGGGAGCTTCGGCCGGTGGGGCGCTTTCGCTCCTGGCAGCGGTACGCCGAGAAGACGAACATCCTCGAGACGATCTTCAAGACCGACTCCGGCCGGGCGAGCGTCCGTGACTTCATGCCAGCCGACCGAGCGACGGTCGCCGAGCATGCGCGCCCGCACGACCGGCCGCGCGTCGTCCGGCTGGTCGCCGGCCTGGCCGGCACGGTGCGCTTCGAGCATCGGGTCGACCTGCGGCCCGACTACGCCCGGGCCGAGAGCCCGCTCGGGGTGGGCGACGGCAGGCTCCACGGCGACGCCGCCGGGCACCACTGGTGCATCACCGGCTCGGCGCCGCTCACCGGCGCCGAGCAGCGGTTCGACGTCCGGGCCGGGGAGGGGCTCGCGCTCGCGCTCACCGTCAACCGCCCCGGCCGTTGCGGCCACGCGATCGACGACCTGGAGCACGCCCGGCGGCTGCTGCGCACCACGCAGGAGTACTGGTGGGAGTGGGCCGGCCGCTGCCGCTACGACGGCCCCTACGGCGAGCACGTGACGCGCTCGGCGCTGACGCTCAAGCTGATGAGCTACGCGCCGAGCGGCGCGCTCGTCGCCGCGCCGACGACGAGCCTGCCCGAGTGGATCGGCGGTCCCCGCAACTGGGACTACCGCTTCACCTGGCTGCGGGACTCCTCGTTCACCCTCTACGCGCTGTTCGGGCTCGGCTACGAGGAGGAGGCGCACGGCTTCTTCGACTGGCTGAGCGGGGTCGCCCTCGAGCGAAAGGTCGAGAACCTCTACACGCTCGACGGCCGCCCGAGCGAGCGTGAGCAGGAGCTCGATCATCTCGCCGGATACCGCGGCTCGCGTCCCGTGCGGATCGGCAACGCCGCCGCCGGCCAGCTCCAGCTCGACGTCTACGGCGAGCTGCTCGACTGCGCCTACCTCCAGGTCATCCGCGGCGGCGAGCTCTCCGACACGCTGTGGGAGGAGCTCCGTCATGTGGCGGAGCTTGCGATCGAGCGCTGGCAGGAGCCGGACGCGTCGATCTGGGAGGTGAGGGGCGAGAACCGTCAGTTCACCTACAGCAAGGCGATGTGTTGGGTGGCCGTCGACCGGGCGCTCAAGATCGCCCGTCGCGCCGGCCTGCCGCTCGACGAGGAGCGATTCGCGCAGGCCCGCACGGCGATCCACCGGGCGGTGGTCCGGCAGGGGTGGTCGGACCGACTCGGGTCCTTCACGCAGGCGTTCGACGGCGACACGGTGGACGCGGCGCTCCTGCGGCTGCCGCAGATCGGCTTCCTGCCGCACGACGATCAGCGCCTGCGCCGCACGATCGACGCCGTCGACGCGCACCTCAGCCACGGCCCGCTCGTCAGCCGCTACGACACCGCGCAGACGAACGACGGCCTGGCCGGGGGCGAGGGCGCGTTCGTGATGTGCGCGTTCTGGCTCGTGGACGGCCTCGCGCACGCCGGGGAGCTCGAGGAGGCGCAGCGCCGGTTCGAGCACCTGCTCTCCTACAGCTCGCCGCTCGGCCTGCTCGCCGAGGAGATCGACCCGCGCTCGGGCGAGCAACTCGGCAACTACCCCCAGGCCTTCAGCCACCTCGCGCTCGTCACCGCCGCGATCAACATCGAGCGCGAGCGTCACCACCGCCTCGGCGACCGCGCCAGGGCATGAACCACGGGAGGCATGATGCTGCTTGAAGGGCGCCGGGCGATCGTCACCGGCGGATCGACCGGGATCGGCAAGGCCACGAGCGAACGTCTCGCGCGCGAGGGCGCGAGCGTCTGCGTCAACTACTACTCGGAGCAGGAGGCCGACGACGCGCGGGCGCTTGCCGAGGAGCTCGGCACGGCCGGCGCGCCGCGGGCGATCGCCGTCCAGGCCGACGTCGGCAAGGAGGGGGATGTGATCGCGCTCGTCTCCAAGGCGCACGAGGAGTTCGGCGGCGTCGACATCCTCGTCAACAACGCCGGCATCGAGAAGCAGATCCCGCTGCTCGAGATGGGCGCCGACGATTGGAACGCGGTGCTCGGCACGAACCTCACGGGCGCGTTTCTGTGCCTGCGCGAGGCGGCCAAGGTGATGGCGCAGGCGGGGGGCGGCACGGTCGTGAACATGTCGAGCGTGCACGAGTTCATCCCCTGGCCGGGATTCGCCCATTACTGCGCCAGCAAGGGCGGGATGAAGCTCCTGATGGAGACCGCCGCGCGGGAGCTCGCGCCGAAGAAGATTCGAGTGGTGAATATCGCGCCGGGGGCGATCGTCACGCCGATCAACACGTTCGTGCTCGACGACCCGGAGGAGAAGCACGCGGTCGAGTCCGAGATCCCGCTCGGGCGGATGGGCCAGCCCGACGAGATCGCCGCCGCGGTCGTGTGGGCGGCGAGCGCGGAGGCGAGCTACGTGACCGGCACGACGATCGTCGTCGACGGCGGCATGTCCCTCTACCCGAAGTTCGTATGAGCTCCCCGGGGTCGGGGTCGGAGGCAGGGCCGGGGTCGCGGAAGCTGCGTGCCACGTCGGCGCCGCCGTCGGGGCGGCAGTACGAGATCTCGCACGGGGCCCACCGGGCGACGATCGTCGAGGTCGGCGGCGGCGTGCGGGAGTACGAGCGCGACGGCGAGCCGGTGCTGCAGCCCTACGACCTCCAGGTCATGTGCGACGAAGCGCACGGTGCGGTGCTCATCCCGTGGCCGAACCGGCTGGCCGACGGGCGCTACCGCTTCGACGGGGACGAGCACCAGGTGGCGCTCACCGAGCCCGATAAGCACAACGCGATCCACGGCTTCCTGCGCTGGCGGAACTGGCGGGCGGCGACCCACGACAGCTCTCGCGTCGTGATGGAGACGCGTCTTCACCCGCTGCAGGGCTGGCCGCACACGCTCGACGTGAGCGTCGAGTACGTCGTCGGCGAGGAGGGGCTGACTGCCGAGATCCGCGCGCGCAACATCGGCGAGGGGCCGTGCCCGATCGCCGCCGGCCAGCACCCCTACCTGTCGCCCGGCGACGGCGCGCTGATCGACGACTGCGAGCTCGAGCTGCGGGCCGCGACGCGGATCGTCACCGATCCCGAGCGGCAGCTGCCGACCGGGCGCGAGCCGGTCGAGGGGACCGACTACGACTTCACCACGCCCCGGCGACTCGGCGACCAGCAGATCGACTACGCGTTCACCGACCTCGATCGGGACGGAGAGGGACGCGCCTGGGCCCGCCTCATCCGGCCCGACGGCCGCCGGGTCGAGCTGTGGGTCGATCAGAGCTTCCCGATCATCGAGATCTTCACCGCCGACACGCTCCCGCCGAGCCGCCGGCGCGCCGGTCTCGGCTGTGAGCCGATGAGCTGCCCGCCGAACGGCCTGGCGACCGGCGAGGGCATCGTCCGTCTCGAGCCGGGCGAGGCGTTCACGTGCCGCTGGGGCGTGCGGATGGTCGGCTGATCCGGCTCAGGGGAAAGGCGATCAGCAAGCTGATCCGCGTCGATCGTGGTGTTCGATCGGTCCCGAGCGCGGCGGACAGCCGCTAACGACGCCGCTCGCGTGCGCCGGTCCTCGCTCGCATCAACCATCGCCGGACCGGCTACGGTCAGCTGGACCCCAGGGTGAGAGCGAGCTTCCGCCGGGCGGAGTCACCCACAGCCGCTCGGCGTGCTCGGCGGCGACCGCCGGGCCGAGATCGGCCACCGTGCCCGCGCTCGCCGCGCTCATCGCCCGCGCGAGCTCGGACCACGCTCGCGCCACCGCGCCGACCCGCGCGGTTGGACCCCAACCGGTCGCCTGCCGCAGCTCGGCGGCGCGGGCCCTCACCTCGTCCACGGTGAACTCGCCGAACGGCTTGTACCCGCTCCCGGAGAACACCGGAGCGTCCAGGGGCCTGGGCCGACTTCTCGCGGCGTGACCCCGTGGGTCGCTCATCGCTGGTAGCCCCACTTCGGCATCGGCGAGAGCGCTCCGGTGTGGAGCGCCCGCTCGGTGTCCGGGGAGCGCAGGCTCGTCGGATACGGTCCCATCTTCCAGGGGTGGGGCGCGATTGTCCCGTAGTGCTCGCGCACGAACGCGGTCAGCTCGCCGCGATGCTTGGGGCACGCGTACCGGGTAGGCCCGAGCGGGCCGCGCCCGTGCCAGGTGAGCCATCCGCCGGGCGGCACGTCCAGGTACTCGCCGAACACGAGCTCGCGCAACTGCCGTGTGAGGCCCCGCTGGGTCTCGGAGTCCGGAACGGCGTCGCAGAACTGGCAGCGGAAGATCACGCGGCTAGGCATGGATGCCACGCTTGGTGCCATACCGCCCGTGGAGTCGCTCGACGGATCTCGCGCCGAGCGCGTCCAGGCAGCTCTCGACCGATCCCACCAGGTGCCAGTCGCCGGCGCCTCCGCTCACCAGCCCGTGCTCGGCCAGTCGGCCGAGCGACCGGGATACCGACGGGCGCTCGGCCGCCACCAGCCGGCCGAGTAGCGCGTGGGTCAGCGGCAGGTGAAGGTGAACGCCGCTCGGCTCGACGCGACCCCAGCGCTCGGCGAGCTGCCACAGCAGCAGAGCGAGCCGCAGCTCCAGGCTCGGGTGCGAGCACACCGCGCGCTGCAGGTTGAGGCCGGCCGCTCGCTTGTCCGCCCGCCGCAGCAGCGCCAGCATGAGCTCGGGCCACGGACGCATGCGGTCCAGGAACTCGCCGTCGAGCACGGCGACGCGCGAGGCGGTGAGCGCCCGGCGGGCGAGTTCACGCTCCAGCAGCTGGTCGGGACTGGGCGACGGGCTCTGCAGGAGGTCGCCGGGCCCGAGCAGCTCGGTTGCCGTTCGCCCCGCGACGTGCATGTCGACCGCGAACAGGCCGTCCAGGACGAGCGCCCCGAGGCCGCGCGCGCCGACCCCGACGCGATCGTCGACCCAGCCGTTGCCCGCGGGAACGTCGAGCACCCGGGCGATCGCTCCCTGCCGGACGACCAGGCGAGTGCGGATGTCGAAGACGTCGGCAAGGTCGGGATCGGCGTCGAGCAGGTAGCAGTACCTGGCCGGGTGCGGATCACCGTGCTCGGAGAGGGGCGCCGGTAGGGTCGGCCACTGCACTACAGATGGCTCTGGTCCAACCATCTCCTCGAACATCGGATCCTCGCAGATCCCCGAGGTCTCGCGGGCAGGTCACGGCGTCCGTAACCAGGGTTACACCGCCTCGCGCGACTCCAAGGGCATGGGCACCCGGGTCACGCACCCACCGGTAACCCGGGTGACGGGCGTCCCCACGGCCCGGCCAGGCAGTGATACAAGCACCTCGCGGAGGCATATCCGCCGCCGCGGACCCAGCGAGGAGAGCGACAGACATGTGCCTGGCGATTCCGGCCCAGGTGATCGAGGTCGTCGACGAAAGCAACCGGATCGCATCGGTGGATGTCGCGGGCCTGCGCCGCAACGTGAACGTCGGCCTGCTCGACGAGGACGGCGGCGCGCGGCCGGGGGACTGGGTGCTCGTCCATGTCGGCTTCGCGCTCTCCAGGGTGGACGAGCAGGAGGCGCATGCCACGCTCGCGCTGCTCGAGCAGATGGGCTCGGAGTTCGAGCAGGAGCTCGCGGAGCTGAAAGCGAGCGTGATCGAGTGAGCGACGCCTGCGATGCCCACGAGCGCTGCATCACCTGCTCGGACGAGGGGATTCCGATGCGCGTGAGGTGGCTGGACGGCGACCTGGCGCTATGCGAGGACGCGGCTGGCGCCACGCACGAGGTGGCGGTCGAGCTCATCGCGCCGGTGCGCGCCGGCGACCCGGTGCTCGTCCACGCGTGCGTCGCCGTCGCGAGACTGGAGGTCGAGCGGGTCGATGAGGACGCGGGGCTGGATGCCCCGGCCGCGCGGAGGTGACCCGGTGCGGTTCGTCGACGAGTTCCGCGACGCCGAGCTCGGCCGGGTGCTCGCCGGGGAGATCCTCGCCGCGCTCCAGCCCGGCCGTCACTACAAGGTGATGGAGGTCTGCGGCGGTCACACGCACTCGATCTACAAGTACGGGATCGACGGCCTGCTCCCTGAGAGCGTCGAACTGGTCCACGGCCCCGGCTGTCCGGTGTGCGTGATCCCGATGGGTCGCGTCGATGACGGGATCGCGATCGCCAGGAAGGAGGGCGTGATCTTCACGTGCTTCGGCGACATGCTGCGCGTCCCCGGCTCCGAGCACACGCTGCTCGACGCCAAGGCGCAGGGCGCCGACGTGCGCATGGTGTACTCGCCGCTCGACGCGCTGCGGATCGCGCGCTCCAACCCCGATCGCGAGGTCGTGTTCTTCGCGATCGGGTTCGAGACGACCGCGCCGTCGACCGCGCTGACGCTCCAGCGCGCCAGGGCCGAGAGCCTCAGGAACTTCAGCGTGGTCTGCAACCATGTGACGATCGTGCCGCCGCTGCGGGCTCTGCTCGAGTCCCCGGACCTGCGGCTCGACGGGTTCATCGGACCGGGCCATGTGTGCACGGTCGTCGGCGCCCGGCCGTTCCATTTCATACCCGCCGACTACCGCCGGCCGGTCGTGATCTCGGGGTTCGAACCGCTCGACCTGCTCCAGTCGGTGCTTATGATCCTCCGGCAGCTGAACGAGGGCCGCTGCGAGGTCGAGAACCAGTACACGCGAGTGGTGCCCTACGAGGGCAACCTGAGGGCGCTCGAGGTGATGGCCGAGGTGTTCGAGCTGCGCCCCCACTTCGAGTGGCGCGGCCTCGGGTTCATCTCGGGCAGCGCGCTCAGGCTATCGGATGCCTATGCGGACCTCGACGCCGAGCGGCGCTTCGAGGTTCCCGGCGTGCGCGTCGCCGACCCCAAGGCGTGCCAGTGCGGCGAGGTGCTCAAGGGCGTGATCAAGCCCTGGCAGTGCAAGGTGTTCGGCACCGCGTGCACGCCCGAGCACGCGATCGGGACCTGCATGGTTTCGCCGGAGGGTGCGTGCGCGGCCTACTACAACTTCGGGCGCTTCGCCCGGGAGAAGGAGGCCGTGTGACCACGCGAAGCGTCGACCGCGAGACGCGGGTGCTTGAGATCATCGAGACGGCCCGCGCGAAGCGCCCGCGCTTCCGCGACGAGCGGATCACGCTCGCCCACGGCGCCGGCGGCAAGGCGACCCAGACCCTGATCGAGGGCCTGCTCGCGCCGGCGTTCGGGATCGGCGAGCTCGCCGACGCGGGCGTCGTTGAGAACATCGCGATCACCGCCGACGGCTTCGTCGTCAAGCCGCTGCGCTTCCCGGGCGGCTCGATCGGCGAGCTGGCGGTCAACGGGACCGTCAACGACCTGGCGATGGCGGGAGCCCGGCCGCTCGCGCTCACCCTGACGATGATCCTGGAGGAGGGCCTTGACGCCGACACCCTGAGGCGCGAGGTCGAGGCCGTGGCGCGTGCGGCGCGGAAGGCGGGCGTGACCGTCGTCGGCGGCGACACCAAGGTGGTGGAGCGAGGCGCGGCCGACCAGATGTACCTCTCGACCATGGGCATCGGGTTCGTCGACCCACGCGCCGAGCTCGCGCCCCACCGGATCGTGCCCGGCGATCGGGTGATCGTGTCGGGACCGATCGGTGAGCACGGCACGGCGATCATGCTCGCGCGCGGGGAGTTCGACCTCGACGCCGAGCTGCAGTCCGACACGCGCTCGCTCTGGCCGGCGGTCGAGGCGCTGCTGCAGGCGGCCGGGGCGGACCTTCATTGCCTGCGCGACGCCACCCGTGGCGGCGTGGCCTCGGCGCTCAACGAGCTGATGCGCGCTGCCGGCGCTGCGGCGCTCGTCAGGGAGGCGGACGTGCCGACGACGCCGATCGTCCGGGCCGCGTCGGAGCTGCTCGGGATCGATCCGATGTACGTGGCCAACGAGGGCAAGCTGGTGGCGTTCGTCGCCCCGCAGATCGCCGGCGCCGCGCTGGAGGCGCTGCGCGCGATCGAGGGCTGCGAGCGGGCGGCGGTGATCGGCGAGGTGGCAGCCGAGCCGCCGGGGATGGTGCTGGTGGAGACGAGCTTTGGCGGCAGACGGGTGATGGACCAGCTCGTGGGCGCCCCGCTGCCGCGCATCTGTTGAACGGGAAACAGCCAGAGGAGAGCACCTGATGTCCGCAGCCGGTGTCGAGTTCGTTCCAGGTCAACGCGCGACCGAGCAGGTCACCGCGCACGTACTGTGGATGACGGTGGGGCTGTCGTGCGAAGGGGACTCGGTCGCCATGACCTCGGCGACCAACCCCAGCCTCGAGGACATCATCCAGGGCGTCATCCCCGGGATGCCGAAGGTCGTCGTCCACAACCAGGTGATCGCGTTCGAGGTCGGCGACGAGTACATCCAGGCCTGGTACGACGCGGAGCGGGGCAAGCTCGATCCGTTCGTGCTCGTAATCGAGGGCTCGGTCCCCAACGAGGAGATCAACGGCGAGGGCTACTTCACCGGGTTCGGGGTCGACCCCTCAAGCGGCCAGCCGATCACGCTTAACGCGTGGATCGACCGGCTCGCCCCGCGCGCCGCGGCGGTGGTGGCCGTCGGCACGTGCGCCACCTATGGCGGAATCCCGGCGATGAAGAACAATCCGACGGGCGCGATGGGGGTCGCCGACTACCTGGGCTGGAACTGGCGCTCGAAGGCCGGCCTGCCGGTGATCAACATCCCGGGCTGCCCCGCGCAGCCCGACAACATGACCGAGGTCCTCATGTACCTCGTCTTCCACCTGGCGGGCATGGCGCCGGCGCCGGAGCTCGACGCGCAGCTCCGCCCCAAGTGGCTGTTCGGCCGCACCGTGCGTGAGGGATGCAACCGCGCGGGCTTCGTCGAAGAGGGTCAGTTTGCGACCGAGTACGGCACCGACCACCGCTGCCTGGTCAAGCTGGGGTGCAAGGGCCCGGTCGTCAAGTGCAATGTGCCGATCCGCGGCTGGGTCAACGGGGTCGGCGGCTGTCCCAACGTGGGCGGCATCTGCATGGCCTGCACGATGCCCGGCTTCCCGGACAAGTACATGCCGTTCATGGAGCCCGACGTCTGGGGGAGACGCGCCGCCGACTTCGAGCGCTTCAGCTATGGGCCCGTGATCAATTTCTTCCGCAAGCGCAACATCAAGACCAAGTACGACGTCGAGCCGGAGTGGCGGCGGCGCGGGCGGACGCTCACCAGTGGCTATCAGCGGCGCTGGTAGGCGCCCGAAGCGCAACCGCATCCGACGAGCTCAAGGAGAACAGACCAGATGGCCACAGAGACCGCCACTGAGAGGAAGGTCGTCGTCAAGGACATGTCGTGGGATCCGATCACGCGGATTGTGGGCAGCCTTGGCATCCACACCGAGATCGACTTCTCCAACCAGCAGGTTCTGAAGTGCTACTCGACATCGATGGTGTTTCGCGGGTTCGACATCTTCATGAAGGGGATCGATCCGCGCGACGCCCACTTCATCACAAGCCGCATCTGCGGGATTTGCGGTGACAATCACTGCACCTGCTCGTGCCTGAACCAGAACATGGCCTACGGTGTCAAGCCGCCGCCGCTCGGCGATCTGGCGTTCAACCTGGCCGAGACCGCGGACTATATGTTCGACCACGCGATCTTCAACGACTGCATGGCGAACGTCGACTTCTGCGAGCAGATGGTCAAGGACACGAATCCCTCGTTGCTCGCGAAGGCCGAGTCCGTCGCGGCGCCGCACAAGGACGTCCACGGGTACGACACGATCGCCGACATCATGCGAGCGCTCAACCCGTTCACCGGCAGCTTCTACCTGGAGACGCTCCAGGTCGCGCGCTACACCCGTGAGATGTACTGCCTGTTCGGCGGCCGCCACACCCACCCGTCGACGATCATGCCCGGCGGCTGCTCTGCTGACATCACCCACCAGACGCTCACCGACTACTACGTGCGGCTGATGCGCTACTTCGACTACGTCAAGCGGGTCGTTCCCATGCACGACGACCTCTACGACTTCTTCCTGCAGGCGCTGCCCGGCTACGACATGGTCGGCTTCCGCGAGATGAACCTCGTCAACTGGGGCTCGTTCGATGACCCCGACTACGTCGACTACGACTACCGCAACATGACCGAGTGGGGCCGCCGGCGCTACGTCACGCCCGGCATCGCAATCGGCGGGGAGTTGATCACCACCGACCTGGTCGAGATCAACCTGGCGATCAGGATCCTGCTCGGCTCCTCGTACTTCGACGGCTGGGAGCACGAGCCGACGTTCGTCACCCGCGACCCGCTCGGCAACCCCGTCGACAAGAACCATCCGTGGAACAAGCAGACCCTGCCCAAGCCGCAGAAGCGCGACTTCGCGGACAAGTACAGCTGGGTGGTCTCGCCCCGGGTCTATGACAAGCGCACTGACACACACGTCTGCTGCGACACCGGCGGCGGTCCGTTCGCGCGCCAGTGGTGCACCGCCAAGGCGGGCCTGGTCGACTTCGGCTACGCCAAGGCGACCGGCGACTCGATCCGGATGGTGCTGCCGCGCTCGGCGTCGATGCCCGAGATGGAGCTCGAGTGGAAGGTGCCGGAGAAGTCGAATGCGATCGAGCGCGACCGCGCCCGCTCCTACCACCAGGCGTACTCGGCGCTCATCGCGCTGCACTGCGTGGAGCGGGCGCTGAAGGAGGTGCGCGCCGGACGCACGAAGAGCTGGAAGGAGTTCACGGTCCCGGAGGAGGCGATCAGCTGCGGCTTTCACGAGGCCGCGCGCGGCGTGCTCTCCCACCACATGGTGATCCGGGAGGGGAAGATCGCCAACTACCAGCCGTATCCGCCGACGCCATGGAACGCCTCGCCGCGCGACGTCTACGGGACCCCGGGTCCCTACGAGGACGCGGTGCAGAACACGCCGATCTTCGAGGAGAACGGGCCTGAGAACTTCAAGGGCGTCGACATCATGCGCGCGGTGCGGAGCTTCGACCCGTGCCTGCCGTGCGGCGTGCACATGTACACCGGCAAGGGCCGCGTCAAGAAGGTGATCCACACGCCGACGGCGCTGGCATGAATCCCGACGAGCTGCTCGAGCGGATCCAGCAGCTCACCGCCGAGCTCGATGTGCAGCCCGACAGCCGCGCTCGCGAGCTGGCGCAGGAGCTCGTGAGCGCCGTGCTCGCGATCTACGGCGACGGCCTGGAGCGGATCCTGGACACGATCGGGCGCTCGCGCGAGGGCGGGGCCGCGATCCTCGACGAGCTGTCCCAGGACGGCGCGGTCTCCAGCCTGCTGCTGATCCACGACCTGTACCCGGCCTCGCTGGAGGAGCGGGTGCTTCAGGCGCTCGACACGGTCCGGCCCTACATGGAGTCCCACGGTGGCAACGTCGAGCTGCTGGAGCTGAAGGACGGCGTGGCGCGGCTCGCCCTGCAGGGCAGCTGCAACGGCTGCGCCGCCTCGCGGGCGACGCTCGAGCTGGCGATCAAGCAGGCGCTCGAGGAGCACGCCCCCGACCTGAACGGCCTCGAGGTCGAGGGGATCACGGACCCGGCGCCGGGCGGCTTTGAGTTGCCGGTCGTGCATTCCGGGACGTCCGAGCCACCGGTCGCCCGCTCCGGTCCGTCCGCGCTGCCGGACCACTTCGGTCCGTTCGAGCTGCCGATGGCCGGCGCGCAGGCGCCGCGGTGGACGGCGTTAACCGCGGGCAGCGCGGCCCCGCCCGGTGGGCTGCGGACGGTCGAGGTCGATGGCGTCGAGCTGCTGCTGGCCAACGTCGCCGGATCGCTGCTGGCATACCGCAACGCGTGCGCCGCGTGCGGCGATCCGCTGGACGGCGGCACGCTCGAGCAGGGGATCCTCGCCTGTCCGCGCTGCGGGGTCGCGTTCGACCTGCCACGCGCCGGCCGGGCGGTCGGCGGCGAGCCGCTGCAGCTCGCGCCGGTGCCCCTGCTCCAGTCGGGCGGCGTCCGAGTCGCGGTCGCCGGATGACTATCCCCGCCCACACACCGGCGCGGGCGGGTGCCGAGCGTCGGCCGGGCGCGAGCCGGCTCGAGGACCTGGCCGCGTTGCGCCGGCGAACGCAGGCGCTCGCCCGGATGCGGGCGCTCGCCCGGACCGGGACGGTGTCGGTCCCCGCCGGGGCCCGCACGTCTCCACAGGAGCGCTGCGACCTCTGCACGACCAAGATTCCCGACGATCACCGTCACCTGATCCAGCTCGAGGAACGACGGATCGTGTGTGCGTGCGAGGCCTGCTGGGCGCTTCACTCCGGCGACGCCGAGTACCGCCCGACGGGGACGCGGACGCTGTGGCTCGAGCGCTTTCGGTGCGACGAGGAGACCTGGGGCCGGTTCCAGATCCCGATCGCCCTGGCGTTCTTCATGCGTTCGAGCATCACCGGCGGGGTGGTGGCTTTCTACCCGAGCCCGGCCGGGGCGACGGAGTCCGAACTGTCGCTCGAGGCCTGGGACGCGCTGGTGGCGCTCAACCCGGTGCTGGCGGAGCTCGACCCCGACGGCGAGGCGCTCGTCGTCAACCGCCTGTCGGATCCCCACCAGCACGTGATCGCGCCGATCGATGACTGCTACGCGCTCGTGGGGCTGATCAAGACCCGCTGGGAGGGGATCTCCGGCGGCGACGCGCTGACGGAGGCGGTCCCTGCGTTCCTCGAGTCGATGCGCGCGCGGGCGCTGGTCGCGCAGGGCCGGATGACGCACGCAGGCGACATGCCGGGGTCCGTTTCCCGGGGGAGGCGATCCCCGTGAGCACGCACGTCGAGCGGCGGCCCGCGGCGCCGGCGGCGATCCCCGCGCCCGAGTTCGCCGTCCTCGGCGCCACTCACCTGAGGTTCGCCGCCGCGCCGACGATGGTCTTCGAGGTCACGGCGACCGAGCCCGGCGGGCGTGAGATCCAGTCGATGTCGCTGTCGGTTCAGGTGATGATCGACCCGGCCCGGCGCGGCTACGACGCGGCCACGCGCGAGCGGCTCATCGAGCTGTTCGGGCCGCCCGCGGGCTGGGCCCCGTCGACCCAGGCGCTCAGCTGGGCGCGGGTGGCGGCGGCCGTGCCGGGGTTCGCGGGCGAGACCGAGTTCGCGCTCGAGCTCCCGTGCACGTACGACCTCGAGGTGGCGGCCGCCAAGTACTTCTACGCGCTCGCCGATGGGATCGCCCCGCTCAGCTTCCACTTCTCCGGGACCGTCTTCTACGCCGCCGAGGACGGACGGCTGCAGATGGCGCCGGTGCCGTGGAGCTCGAGCGCGCGGTTCGAGATGCCGGTGTCCGCGTGGCGGGAGATGATCGCCGAGCACTACTCCGGTGGCGGCTGGATCCGCCTCGACGCGTGCACGCTCCAGGCCCTGAACGCCCGGCGCGCGGCGCGTGGCCTGACGTTCGCCAACCTGATCGGAGAGCTGCTCGATGGCGATTGAGGAGCTCGTCGACACGCTGCTCTACGAGGGCTACGCGCTCTACCCGTACACGCCCGGCGCGACCAAGAACGCCACCCCGACGCCGTTCGGGATCGTCTACCCGCCCGCCTACGCCGCCGGTTGCGACGCGGCCCACGACCATGCTCGCCTGGAGTGCGTCGTGCAGGGCGGGTCGGCGCTTGAGGCGACGATCCGCTGGATCACCGCTCCCGGAGACGAGCACCGGCTCAGACTGGGGCCGATCGCTGTCGGCGAGCGGGTGACCGTCGAGCGCCCCGGGGCCCGCTTCACGCTGCGGGCCGACCGCGGCGACGGCGTCGTGCGCTGCTGCGTGCACAACACGGCCGAGGTCGCCGCCGGCCTCGAGCGCGGCGACGCGCTCCGCCACTCGCTGATTTCCGTGCACATCGTCCTCCAGGTACGGGACGGACGCTTCGTCTCGCCGCTCCAGAGCGGGCGTGAGAGCGTCAACACCTGGCCGGTGCTCGCCTCCGACAGCGACGACACGATCCTCGGCGCGGCGATCGTCCTGCCCGATCACCCGCAGGTTGCCCCGCGCAGTCACGGCAACCTGTTCGACAACACCGAGATCGAGGAGGCGCTCGTCCTCCACGTGCACTCGCTCACCGACGCCGAGCGCGAGGCGATCACCGACCCGAAGGTCAGCGCGATGCTCGAGCGCACGCTGTCCCTGGGCCCGCAGGACATCATCGGGCTGCACGGCGGCCTGGAGGAGGTGAGCAGCGCTCCCGAAATCGCCGGCTGCGCCTCCGGGTCCGGCGTCGGTGACGCGGAGAACAACCCCGGCGAGGACTCGGTCACCGTCGACGGGGTGACGTTCGTCAAGGGGTCAAGGCTCCTGCTCACGCCGGGCACCGACCGCAGCGTCCACGACCGCATGCTCAACGGGCGCCGGGCCACGCTCGAGCGGATCTACATCGACTACGACGAGCGCGTCCATCTGGCGGTCACGGTCGACGACGACCCCGGCCAGCAGCTGATGCGCGAAACCGGCCGCTACCTGTTCTTCTTCGCACACGAGGTGCAACCGCTATGACAAAGACAGAGACCGCACGGCGCGCCCGGCAGATCCTCGTCGCCGGGATCGGCAACGCGTGGCTGCGCGACGACGGCTTCGGCGGCGAGGTCGCGGGGCAGTTGACAGAGCGCGAGCTCCCCGAGGGCGTGACAGTGCTGGACTTCGGCTCCGGCGGCCTTGACCTCGCCTACGAGGTGATGCGCGGATACGACGGGTTGATCCTGATCGACGTGAGCCGCCAGGGCGGGGAGGCCGGAACGCTCTACGTGATGGAGGTCGACGGCGACGAGGTCGACGGGCGGATCGAGGATGGGCAGCTGCTCAACCCGCACGCGATGGATCCCGAGACCGTGCTGCGGTTCGTCAAGTACGTCGGCGGCTGGCCCGGCCGGGTGATGGTCGTGGCCTGCGAGCCGGAGACGGTGCAGGACGTCGGCCTCGGGCTGAGCGACGCGGTCAGGGCCTCGGTCGATCACGCCGCCGACGTCGTCATGCAGGCGATCGAGGAGCTGCGGAATGCATGAGCTATCGGTCGCGACCGCCGTCCTGAACACGGCCCTCAAGCACGCCGGCGGCCGGCCGGTGGAGGTGGTCGCGATGCGGGCCGGCTCGCTGCGCCAGGTGGTGCCCGACTCGCTTCGCTTCTACTGGGAGGTGGTCGCGCGCGACACCGAGTGTCAGGGCGCGCGCCTTGAGATCGAGGAGATCGATGTGTGGCTGCGCTGCGAGGACTGCGGCCGCGAATGGGAGCCGCTGATCGCCGCGTTCCGCTGTCCGCAGTGCGCCTCGGCCCACGTCGACGTCGTCGCCGGGGAGGAGCTCGAGATCGACTACCTGGAGCTCTCGGACCGCCTGGAGCTGCCGGACGCCGGGGCCCCGCGGCCCGGGCCGCCACCGACGCCGTCACCCATCCCGCGAAAGGAGCCGGCGCATGCATAGGACCAAGGTCCGGATCGTCGAGGACGCCCTCGACGCCAACAACACGATCGCGCGTGCCAACCGCGACGACTTCGACCGCAGCGAGGTGACCGTGCTCAACCTGATGAGCGCGCCCGGCGCAGGCAAGACCTCGCTGCTGGAACGGGTGCTGGCCGAGCTGCCCGAGGGCGTGCGGATCGGCGTGCTCGAGGGCGACGTCCAGGGCTCCTACGACTCGGACCGGCTCGCGACCCTGCACGTCCCGGTCGTGCAGCTGAACACCGATCCGGGCTTCGGCGGCGAGTGTCATCTGGACGCGAACATGGTCCGCTCGGCGCTCCCGGCGCTGCCGCTTGCCGACATCGACCTACTGGTGATCGAGAACGTCGGCAACCTCGTCTGCCCGGCGGAGTTCCGCGTCGGCGAGCACGCGCGCGCGATGGTCTGCTCGGTCGCCGAGGGCGAGGACAAGCCGCTGAAGTACCCGCTCATGTTCCGCGCCTGCGAGCTGGTGATCGTCAACAAACTCGACCTGCTCCCGCACGTCGACGTCGACCTCGAACGGCTGCTCTACCACATCGACGCGGTCAACCCTGGTGTGCGGACGTTGCTGGCGAGCGCCCGCACCGGCGAGGGCGTCGGGGAGCTTCGCGACTGGCTGCACGAGCTTGCTGCCCGAAAAGTGACGGCCGGGACGTGAGCGACGTGAGCGCACTAGACGCCCTGTCGTCGGCGATCGCGCGCCGGCTGGCCGAGCGCCGGCGGGCGAGCGACGCGTTCTTCCCGGAATGCGCGGACCGACTCGCGCGGGCCTGTCACGAGATGTCAAAGCGGTTCCTGGACGGGGGACGGCTGCTGGCGTTCGGGCTCACGCCGCAGGCGCGCTCGGACGTGCGCCACGTGGCCGTGGAGTTCGTGCACCCGGTGATCGTCGGCAAGCGCGCGCTGCCCGCGATCGGACTGTACGAGCCCGACGAGCTGGCGCTGCTGGCGGAGCCCGCCGACATCGTGATGGCGTTCGGCGAGCCCGCCGACGGACCGGCGCTCGGCCAGGCGGTGGAGCGCGCCCGGGCGGGCGGCGGCCTGACGGTGGCGTTCGCGCCGCTCGGCGCCGAATGGACCTTCGAACCGCCCTCGCCCGACCCGTTCATCCGCCAGGAGCTCGTCGAGACCGGCTACCACGTGCTGTGGGAGCTCGTGCACGTGTTCTTCGAACACGAGGGTCACCACGCGCAGGGCGGAGGCGCGGCGAGCTTCCTGTATCCGTTTCTCGACGAGCGACGCGGTGACGCGGACGCCGTGATCGCCGCCGTGCGCGAATCGGCGCTGATGAAAGCCGCGGAGGTGCAGGAGCTGCGCGAGCGCACGCTCGAGGGCTCCGCGGGCCCACTGGCCGCCGCGGCCACGGCGCTGCGCTCCTCGTTCGCCGCGGGCGGCCGCCTGCTGGCGCTGGGCAACGGCGGCTCGGCGACCGACGCGATGGACCTCGTGGCGGACGTGGCGGCGGCCGGCCGTCCCGCGATCGACCTGACCGCCGACAGCGCGATCATCACCGCGGTCGCCAACGACATCGGCGCGGAGGCGGTCTTCGCCCGCCAGGTGATCGCCTACGGCCGCCCCGGCGACGTGCTCATCGCGCTCTCCACCAGCGGGAGCTCGCCCAGCATGGTGAGCGCGCTGGCCGAGTCGCGCCGGCGGGGGCTGCACACGGTCGCGTTCGTCGGCTATGACGGCGGGCGGGTCGCGGCCGAGGCGCTCGCCGACCATGTCGTGATCACGCCCTCCCAGCACATCCCGCGTATCCAGGAGGCCCAGGCGACCGCCTACCACCTGCTGCGCGAGCTCGCCGTGTCCGCCGACCCCGGCCCCCGGAGGTACGACCCGTGACCCGCGACCCGGGCGCCGAGCGCTCCTGACGGCATGGTTCGCCTCGCCTCCGAAGCCGTGCGCGTGCGCGCCCGGGTGCGGGGGACGGTGCAGGGCGTCGGGTTTCGGCCGTTCGTCTACCGGCTGGCGTACGAGGAGGGGTTGGCCGGCTACGTCCTGAACGATGAGCACGGCGTGCTGCTCGAGGTCGAGGGCCCGGGCGAGGCGGTCGCGCGGTTCTTGCTCCGGATACGGCGGGAGCCGCCGCCGCTGGCCGCGATCCAGGCGGTGCACACCGACGTGATGGCGATGCGCGGCGAGTCGGGGTTCTCGATCGTCGCGAGCGCCCGGGGCGGCCCTGCGGACGCGCCGGTGACCGCCGACTCCGCCCCCTGTTCGGAGTGCCTGGCCGAGCTGCTCGACCCGGCCGACCGCCGTTACCGCTACCCGTTCATCAACTGCACGAACTGCGGGCCGCGGTTCACGATCATCACGGGCGTTCCGTATGACCGCGCGAGCACCACGATGGCGGGCTTTGAGATGTGCAGGCGCTGCCGGCGCGAGTACGAAGATCCGCTCGATCGCCGCTTCCACGCCCAGCCGAACGCGTGTCCGGCCTGCGGACCGCACGTGTGGCTGGCGGAGCGTTCGGGCGCGCGCCGGTCGGAGCGCGACGCGGCGCTGGCCGACGCCGCCGCCGCGATACGGGCCGGCGCGATCGTGGCGATCAAGGGCCTCGGTGGCTTTCACCTGGCATGCGCGGCCGCCAGCGAGGAAGCGGTGGCGACGCTGCGCGCCCGCAAGCACCGTGACGAGAAGCCGTTCGCGCTGATGGCCGCCGATCTGGACGCCGCCCGCGCGCTGGTGGAGCTCACCGCGCGCGAGCAGGCGCTCCTCACCGGGCGCGAGCGCCCCATCGTGGTGGCCCGCGGGCGGCCGGATGCCCCGGTGGCGGCATCGGTGGCGCCGTGCTCGCCCGAGCTCGGCGTGATGCTGCCCTACACGCCGCTCCACCGGTTGCTCGTCGGCGACGCGGGCGAGACGCTCGTGATGACGAGCGGCAACGTGTCCGACGAGCCGATCGCCTACCGGGACGACGACGCGCTCGGTCGGCTCGGTGAGATCGCCGACATGTTCCTCCTGCACGATCGGCCGATCGAGACCCGCACCGACGACTCGGTCGTGCGGGCGATCTCCGGGCGCTCCGGACCGCTGCTGATCCGCCGCTCGCGAGGCTACGTGCCCGAATGGGTGCCGCTGCCGGTCGCGGCCGGACGCCCGCTGCTGGCGGTCGGCGCGGAGCTCAAGAACACGTTCTGCGTGGCGAAGGGCAGCCGCGCGTGGGTCTCGCACCACATCGGCGATCTCGAGAACTACGAGACCCTCGAGAGCTTCACCGACGGAATCACGCACTTCGAGCGGCTGTTCGCGGTCGAGCCCGAGGCGGTGGCCCACGATCTGCACCCCGAGTACCTGTCGACCAAGTACGCGCTGGCGCGCGACCGCATCGAGACGATCGGCGTTCAGCACCACCATGCGCACCTCGCGGCCTGCCTCGGCGAGCACCGGGAGCGGTGTCCGGCGATCGGCGCGATCTTCGACGGCACCGGGTACGGAACGGACGGGACGATCTGGGGCGGCGAGCTCCTGGTCGGAGATCTCCGGGGATTCGAGCGCGCGGGTCACCTGTGGCCGGCCGTGCTCCCGGGCGGCGCGCGCGCGATCCGCGAGCCGTGGCGGATGGCGCGGGCCTGGCTGGCCGCGGCGCACTGCGACCTCGAGCCACCGCGCGCGGTCGCTCGCCGCGACTGGGAGATGGTCGCGCGGCTGATCGAGAGCGGCGTCGCCTGTCCGCGGACGACCAGCGTGGGCCGCCTGTTCGATGCGGTGGCCGCGCTGTGCGGACTGCGCCCGCGCGTGACCTACGAGGGCCAGGCCGCGGTCGAGCTGGAGGCCGCCTGCGATCCGCACGAGCGCGACGGCTACCCGCTGCCGCTCGTGCGCATCGACGGACGCCTCGTGCTCGACGCGCGTGAGACCGTGCGCGCGGTCGTACGCGATCTGCGCGCGGGCGCGGCCAGCGGCACGATCGCCGCGCGCTTCCACAACGCGCTGGCCGCGGCGACGATCTGCGCATGCGTCCGACTGGCCGGCGACAGAGACCTCGGCACGGTCGTGCTCGCCGGCGGCACCTTCCAGAACCGCCGCGTGCTGGAGGCCGTGGCCGCGGGGCTGCGGCGGGCGGGCCTGCGCGTGCTCGTGCCCGCGCGCCTGCCGCCGGGCGACGGCGGGATCTCGTTCGGACAGGCCGCGGTCGCCGCCGCGCGGATCGCGGACGGTGACCCATGAGCGCTCAGCTGACACGCTCTGAGCGCCGGCGCGCCGCCGGCCTGGCGGCTGCGGTGCTCGCTCTCCACCTGATCGGCTTCGGGACGCTTCTGCTGCTGGTCGTGCCGCGGCATCTCAACCTCGGCCACGCGGGCGTGTTCGGCCTCGGGCTCGGTCTCACCGCATACACGCTCGGCCTCCGTCATGCCTTCGACGCCGACCACATCGCCGCGATCGACAACACGACGCGCAAGCTGATGGCCGACGGCGAGCGGCCGCTCGGCGTCGGGTTCTTCTTCTCGCTCGGGCACTCGACCGTGGTGTTCGTGCTGGCGCTGCTGCTGGCGGTGGGCGTCGGCGCGCTCGGCGCGCAGGTCGCGCACGGCGGCTCGACGCTGCACCAGGTGTCGGGCGTGCTCGGCACCGGCATCTCCGGCGGCTTCCTCTACCTGATCGGCGCGGTGAACCTCGCCGTCCTGCTGGGCATCCTCAGGATCTTCCGGCGGTTGCGCTCCGGGGAGTTCGACGAGGCCGAGCTGGAGCGCCAGCTCGAGTCGCGGGGGCTCATGAACCGCGTGCTCGGCCGGTTCGCCGATCGGGTGTCGCGCTCGTGGCAGATGTATCCGGTGGGACTGCTGTTCGGCCTCGGCTTCGACACCGCGACGGAGGTGGCGCTCCTGTTCCTGGCCGCCGGCGCCGCCTCCAGCGGGCTGCCGGTGTACGCGATCCTGTGCCTGCCGGTGCTGTTCGCCGCCGGCATGTCGCTGCTCGACACGATCGACGGCTCGTTCATGAACTTCGCCTACGGCTGGGCCTTCTCCACGCCGGTGCGCAAGATCTACTACAACCTGACGATCACCGGACTGTCGGTGGCGGTAGCGCTGATCGTCGGCTCGCTTGAGCTGCTGTCGGTGGTCGGGATCGCACAGGTGGACCTGAGCACGGTCGGCTATCTCGTCTTTGGCCTGTTCATCGTGACCTGGGCCATCGCGCTCGCGTACTGGCGGCTCGCGCAGGTCGAGCGGAGGTGGACCGCCGACACCGGCTCGTCGTAGACGCGCCGCTCACCCGGTGTCTTCGGTCGTCACCCGTATCGTTGCCTGTCGGGCCGTGGGACAGGGCTCCGGGTGGGCCGACGCCTCCGTCCGTTCCGGCCCGTGCCACACGACCGTCCTCACGCCTCGCCCCGCTGACGGCCGTAGAGCAGCAGGATGACCAGGATCACCGCTCCATAGACGATATCGCGCAGATAGTTGGCGGCGTTCTGGGAGAGGAGCACGCTGACCAGGGTGACGAGCACGATCGCGCCCGCGACCGTCCCCAGATAGTGACCGCGGCCGCCCAGGATGTAGGTGCCGCCGATCACCACGGCGGCGATCGACTGAAACAGGTAGGGGTCCCCCATTCCCAGGGTGGCGCTGCCGCCGAACCCGGCCAGCGCGACACCGGCCACCGCAGCGAATACGCCGCTCAGCGAATAGAGGACGATCGTCACCAGCTTGACATTGACGCCGGCCAGGTACGAGACCCGCTCGGAGTTACCCACCGCGTAGACCCGCCGTCCGAAGCTGGTGAACGAGAGCACGAAGCTCACCACGATGATGATCCCGAGCCAGATCAGCAGGCTGGTGTCGATCCCCGCGGTCTTGCCGTTCATCAGCGTGTTCAGGGCGGTCGGGGCGGGGGCGCCGCAGCCGCCGCACGTGAGCCCGTGGGTGACACCGAGGATGAGCCCCTGGACCATGCCGTTCATGCCCAGGGTCATGACCACCGCCGGCACCCCCAGGAGCACGATCCCGAGCCCGTTGGCCAGCCCGCACACCAGCCCGAACACGAGCGCCAGCACGATCCCGAGGGTCATCCCGCCCCCGGAGCCAGCCGCCACCGCGCTCATCACGATCGCCGCCGAGTTCAGCACCCAGGGGACGGACAGGTCGATGCCGCCCACCAGGATCACGAACGTCTGGCCGGCGGCCACCAGGCCGACGAACGAGGAGACCTGGAGGATCTGCTGCACTCCGCTGGCGCTGGCGAACCCCGGCTTGAGGATGTCGCCGAGCACGAACAGCGCCACCGCCCCCGCGTAGCCGTAGAGGATCTTGCGCCGGTCCGGGTTCATGGCGGCGCGCAGTCCGCCCGTCGCCCGCGGCTGAGTCGAGGAGCTCATCGACGCCTGCGGATCAGGTAGCGGCCGAGCAGCGTGCTGGCGCCCACCGCCAGCACCAGGAACAGCCCCTGGTAGAAGGGTTGGAAGAGCGGGTCGATGTTGGCGAAGAACAGCACATCGACCAGCACCGTGAGCACGAAGGCGCCGCACATGGCCCCGACCGCGCTGCCCCGCCCGCCGAACAGCGACACTCCGCCGACCACGGCGGCGGCGATCGAGGAGAGGGTGAACACGTCGCCCCCGGTGGCGTCGCCGCCGGTGGTGGTGGTGGCCAGCGCAATCCCAGCCGCCGCGGTCAGCGTCCCGCCCAGCACGTAGGCCAGCACCTTGGCCCGCAGGACGGGCACGGAGTTGGCCCGCGCGGCGGCCTCGTCGTTGCCGACGGCGTAGATGTCGACCCCGAGGCGGCTGCGCCGGAAGGCCGACCAGCCCAGCCCGAGGATGACCACGTAGATCAGCGCGCTGGGCACGCCCGGGTTGAGGAAGAAGCCGGTGTAGGCGGACGAGATGTGACCGCCGGGTGAGGGCAGGATCCACAGCGCCATCCCCTGGAAGATCGACAGCGTCCCCAGCGTGACCAGGATCGGCTGAACCCGGCCGTAGGCCACGAGCAGGCCGTTGAGCGCCCCGCCGGCGGCCCCGATCGCCATGATGATGGCTGTCCACAGAATCTCGGGCCCCAGGCCGCCGTGCAGGTGGAGGGCGGCCAGGGCGTTGGTCATGTCCATCATGCCGCCCACCGACAGGTCGATCCCGCGCGTCAGCACCACCACCGTCTGCCCGACCGCGGCCAGCGACAGGGGCACGGCGTGGTCGGTGATCGACGCGGCCTCGAAGGCGCCCGGGAACGAGCCGATCGACACCAGATACAGCACCACATAGATCACCAGGATCGCCACCAGGAGCGCGACCGCCACCACCAGCGGGACGTTCTGGGCGAGCAGGTGCCGCCGGCGCAGGAGCTCGCCCGGGGAGGGAAGCGGAGGTCGCGCCGCGCCGCCGGACGGACCGGGGGCTCGGCCCGGAGGGCCGGCGGCACGCCCGCCGAATGCCTGCTCAGCCATGGGCCTCCTCCCGGAAGGAGGCCCCGATGATCTCCTCGGGGTCGATCCCCGGGCCTGTGAGCTCGCTGGTCACGAGCCCCTCTCGCATCACCAGGACGCGGTGGCAGAGGTTCGCCACCTCCTCGGTGTCGGAGGAGTAGAAGAGCACTCCGTGACCGTCCGCGGCCAGCCCGGTGATCAGCTTGTACATGTCCTGCTTGGTGGCCACATCCACCCCGCGGGTGACGTCGTAGAGGAGCAGGATGCGGCTCTCGGTCAACAGCCACCGCCCGAGCAGGACCTTCTGCTGGTTGCCGCCGCTGAGGGTGGCCACAGGCTGACCCGACCGCCGGGCGTCGATGTGCAGCCGCTCGATCATCTCCTCGCTGGCCTGCCTCTCCTTGACCGGCCGTAGCACCCCGCAGGAGGCCAAGCGGCGCAGGATCGGCAGGGTCAGGTTCTCCCGCACCGACATCGGCAGCAGCAGCCCTTCGGCCTTGCGATCCTGCGGGATGAAGGCGATGCCGGCGCGGATCGCCTCGCGCGGGTTGCGCAGGCGCCGGGGCCGGCCCTCCACCTTCACCTCCCCCTGGCTCGGTATCTGGCCGTAGAGGGCGCCGAACAGCTCGCGCTGACCCTGTCCCTCAAGACCGCCGATGCCAAGGATCTCACCGGTGCGCAGGCGCAGCGACACCCCGTTCAGCCCGGGCGCCTCTAGGTCGCAGGCCTCCAGCAGCGCCTGGTCGCCGGGCTCGGACTCCGGGCGCGCCGACGCGGTGTCCACCTGGCGGCCCGTCATCAGCTTGACCGCTTCCTCCTCGCTGAGCTGCTCGTGGGTGCCGACGTCGGTGCCGTTGCGGAACACGGTGATGCGGTCGGCCAGGTCCGACACCTCGCTCCAGCGGTGGGAGGTGAAGATCACGCAGGTCCCCTGCTCGCGCAGGCCGCGAGTCTGCTCGAACAGCCACTCCACCTCCCGGCGGGAGAGGGCCGAGGTGGGCTCATCGAGGATCAGCACCTTCGGCCGGCGCATGATCGCCCGCACGATCTCCACCAGTTGCTGCTGGGCCAGAGGCAGGTTCTCGACCAGCTCGCCGGGGTCCACCGACTTGACGCCGTGCTCGGCCAGGAGCTCCCCGGCCGTCGCCGGCATGTCGAGCCGGCGGATCAGGCGGATGGGCCCGCGCGGCTCGCGTCCGAGCAGGAGGTTCTCGGCCACGGTCATGCGGGGCAGGAGCGTGAGCTCCTGGAAGACCGTCGCGACCCCGCGCGCCAGGGCATCCTCGGGCGAGCGCAGCCGCACCTCCTGGCCGCCGATCCGGACCGTGCCCCGGTCAGGCCGGGTGATTCCGGCCAGGCACTTGATCATCGTGCTCTTGCCGGCTCCGTTCTCGCCCACCAGCGCGTGCACCTCTCCGGGCGCGGCGAGAAAGCCCGCGTGCCGGAGCGCCTGCACTCCGCCGTAGGCCTTGTCGACTCCGGCGCCCTGGATGGCCGTCGCCGTCACGAGTGCGCCGCCGGCAGTCGAACGGCGGCCGTGCGCCGGGCGGCCTGGCCCGTCAGCACCTCGGACAGCGGCACCGACACCAGGTGGGCTGGACTGGTGTCGGTGAACGGGGTGAAGAACGAGTCCTGAAGCCTGGGGAACACGGTGACTCCGGCCCTCACGTGTGCGGTGGTCACCGAGGGGAACGGGATCGTGGTCAGGCTCCGCCGTGGGTAGTCGTGGTGGAGGATCCGGCGGGCCAGCTCCAGCGCCAGCAGCACCAGGTAGGGCGGCTGGCCGATCGAGAAGGCGGGGAGCTTGTGGCCGGTCTTCAATCCCGCCATGAACTTGCGAAAGCCGTTCTCGGACTCGCCGGCGGTGGGAGGGAGCGGCCGTCCCGCCGCCAGGAACGCCTTGAGGATCCCGTCGGTGCCGCCCTGTGCCCAGATCCCGTCGATCTTCGGCAGCGAGGGCAGCACCGCGGCGGTGGCCGTCTGGGCCGCGCTGGAGTCCCACATGCCCGAGTACTTGTTGACCACTCGGATGCCGGGGTGACGGGAAAACACCGACATCCCTCCCGCCGTGCGCTGGGTGTCCACGAAGGTGCCGGGGACGCCGGTGACCATGATGATATTGCCGTGACCGCGGAGTTCCTTGACCAGCCACAGCGCGAGCTGACGCCCGAACCGGAACTGGTCGGTGTTCACCTGCAACGCCCTATGTGCGGTGACAATGTTGTCGAATGAGATGACCAGGATCCCGCGCTCGATGGCCTGTGTCACCACGCCGTTGAGGCCGGTGGGAGAGGCCGAGTCGATCAGGATCGCGTCGACCCGGGCCGAGATCAGGTTGGCCAGCTGCTCGGCCTGATCTGACATGTCGTTGCTGGAGTTGTAAACCTCGCCGAACACCTGCGAGCGGTAGGGCTCCTCGTCGAGCGCCGCCCGGTAGATGTTCTCCATCTCCAGCCGCCACATGTTGCCGATGAAGGAATTGGCCAGGGGGATTCGGAGCCTGTTCCCCAGCTCCGAGCCCGCCGCCCCGGAGCAGCCGGCGGCGGTGAGTCCCGCGAGAGCACCGGCCGCGCAGGCGACGAACCGCCGACGGGTCACGCCCCCGAACGGCCGATCCCGCTCCTGCATGCGTCTGTGGTTCCCTCGAGCCCCAGCGCGTAAACGTCCGCGCCGGATCAGTTCAGGGCCACGGGCCGGACCATCGACCCGGTGGCGCCGCGGCCCCCCAGCGGCAGGCACACGAAGCAGAACTTGAGCAGCCGGTCGCGGCCAGCTCCTCGCAGTTGACGAGCTCGTCCCCTCCATGCCCGACGGCGTGCCCGAGGCGCCGGAGCGAAGACCGCTCCTTTCCACCCACAGAGCCTCACGCCACTCCTCCAGCTGGCGGCGCAGCGTGACGCTCCGGGCTTCCACCGCCGGTGATGCCGAGGTATGTGAGCTGTGATGATGATGGGCACGGCTGGGCTCGAACCAGCGACCTCTCGCGTGTGAAGCGAGCGCTCTCCCACTGAGCTACGCGCCCTTTGTCCTGCAAATCCTCGCGGATCTCGCGAGGACTTTACCGCGGTGTTCCCGCTCGGTGCCAGGAGGAGGGGTAAAGGCGCCCTCTCAGGGGGCATCGACTGGAGAATCCTCGAGCGGAAACCCGGCCGCAGCACAGGCCCGGGTTCGAGGCGCGGGTGGAGCGCGCGCACCCGCGCGGTCCTGTCAAGGGCTTGTCGAAGGTCAGTTAGAGTCATCCCGTGTCATTTCCGGCAGAGGGGCTGCGGATCGGCGAGTTCGCGCGCCGGGTGGGGGTCAGCGCAGCGGTGCTCCGCGCCTGGGAGCGCCGGTACGGTCTGCTTGAGCCGCTGCGCTCGCCCGGCGGCTTCCGGCTCTATACCGCGCGGGACGCCGAGCGCATCGGGCGCATGCAGCAGGGCCTTGATCAGGGCCTCTCCGCGGCCGAGGCGGCGCGCGCTGCCCTGGCGAGCACCGGGCCCTCGGTCGGTCTGCTCGAGCACGCGGCCGAGCGCCTGCTCACGGCGATCCGCGCCTATGACGAGGCGGCCGTGCACGAGGTCCTGGACGAGAGTCTCACGGCGTTCGGGCTGGAATCCGTGCTGCGCCAGCTCATCGTCCCCGTCCTCGCGCAGCTCGGGCGGGAGTGGCAGCAGGGCACGCCCGCGATCGGCCACGAGCACTTCGCGAGCAACCTGATCCGCGCCCGGCTGCTGTCCCTGGCCCGGCTGTGGGGCCGCGGCAGTGGACCGGTCGCCGTGCTGGCGTGCGCACCGGGCGAGCAGCACGACATCGGCCTGCTGACGTTCGGGCTCGTGCTGCGATCGCACGGGTGGCGAATCGTTTTCCTGGGCGCCGACACGCCGATCGCCACGCTGGCGCACACCGCGAAGCGCACGCGGTCGGCGCTCACCGTCCTGACCAGCTTCGACCCGTGCCGCCTGGAGGCGGAATCCACGGCCCTGCGCCGTCTCGCCGCGGAGGTGTGGATCGTCCTCAGCGGCCCGGGCGCCACCGACCCGCTGTGCCACAGGCTCGGTCTGCAGCGGCTCGACGGCGACCCGATCGCCGCTGCGCACGAGATCGCGGGGCACGCGAGGACCGCACGCGTCCGGGACCCGGCGCATCGCGCGACGCCCCTGCCTCCTCGGTGACCTGTCCCGCGGCGGCTACCAGCCGAACGTGCCGGGTGGGCCCTTGAACGGTCCGATGAGGTCGGAGGTGATCCAGCCTCCGTAGAAGTCGCCCTCCTGCGCGTGAACGCGCTCGTCGTCCAGCCAGGCGGCCCCGACGCGCCCGGGGTAGAAGGCGACGTGATCGCGCAGGGCCTCATACCCGGGATTCGGGTCGGGGTAGGACCAGCCGATCGCGAGGAATCGCTGTCCGTCGACGATCGCGTCGAGATACCGCGCCGTGCCCTTGAACTCACAGCGGGTCGGACGGGTCAGGCTCTCGGTGAGGGATGCCCCGCGGATGTCGGCCGGCGGGACGTAGATCGTCGGCGGGTGGCTGGTTTCGAGCACCCGGAGGCCGTCCGTGGAGTCGGCGAGCACCTCGCCGGCCAGCTCGACCCTGATCCGTCGCCGGCACCGCTCGACGGCCGGTGGTCGCGGGTACTCCCAGACGCACTCCATCTCCCGCCTACCTCGCGCCCTCGGAGGGGTCGGCGGGCGGCTCGGGGGTGAGCGCCGCGGCAAGGCGCTCGGCCTTCTCCGGTGCATAGCCGCCCCGCTCCCGCGCCAGGATCCGGCCGGAGGGCTCCACCACGAGCACGGCGATCGTCTCGGTGTCGGCGAGCCCCAGGTTCTCGGTGACCCTGGAGACGTCGGTGTATACGGTGACGGTCCGGGCGCGCGCCGCGGGATCGGAGATGCCGCGGGTCATGCCGCCGTCGATGAGCCACCGCATCGGCCCGTAGGTGGATGACAGCACCGGCAACTCATAGACCGCGACGTCCCCGCGGCGCTGCTCAAGCTCGGTCAGCCATGGCAGCCACCGATCGACGAGCGCCTGCTGGTTGCGGCGGAAGGCGAACACCGTGAGGTTGTAGGGCTTGATGAGATCGCCCGGCAGCTCGTAGTCGCGGCCGTCGAGCCCGCGCCCCCGCAACGCGCCCAGCTGGTCCGGACGCACCGATCCGAGTTTCCGCCGCAGACCGGCGAGGGCGCGGTCGCCGACGCGGTGGAAGGCGAGGTCCAGGAGCGGGTCGGCGAGCCCCAGCGGCCCCTTGAGCGTCAGCTCGGCGTCGTAGGTCACCCGCGAGCCCTCGCCGGCGCCGTCGACGGTGATCGTGTCGTTCGAGAGCACGGTCGCGTTCTCGCCGCGAAGGGTCACCGTCCGCGGCGGATCGTACGCGACGATCCGGTAGGTGAGGGCCGTCGTGCGTCCGAGGAACGAGGCGTGCAGCCGGAACTCGGTCCCCAGCTCGACGGACGCGCTCAGCCGCTCGGCGCTGACCACCCCGGGATCCCATTCCTGGGTACTCGAGAAGTCGCTGAGATACGCGAAGACCTCCTCGGGCGGGCGCGGGGTGTCAATCGTCGCTCGATATCGGGCCATCGCGGTCCTCCTTCGCGTCAGAGAGGGGGGCGGGCTCCGTCCAGCCGCTGAGCGCGGCGCACTGCGCCCAGAGCTGCTCTCGCTCCTGCGGGGTCTCCCGGGTCCCGGGCAGCAGATGCGTGGGCCGAGGGCGGCGGTCGTGCCAGAACAGGCCGGTGGTGCGGCCGGGCTCATCCGCGGCGCCGAGCCACACGATCGTGTCGGCTCCCTGCTCGGGCGTTCTCAGCAGCGGCCGCGTCAGGGTGCGGAAGCGGGGAAGCGAGCTCGCCACCCCCGGGGTGTCGGCCCACCCGGGGTGCATCGCGTGGACCACGACGCCGCGACCCTCCAGGCGGCGCGCCCAGAGCTCGGTGAGGATCACCTGGGCACGCTTGGCGCGCGCGTACGCCCGGACCCCGTCGAACTCCCCGTGAGCGTTCTGCAGGTCGTCGACCCGGATCCTCTGCGTGTACATGCCGCCGGAGGAGACGTTGATGATCCGCGCCGGAGCGCTCTGCTCCAGCCGCCCCAGCAGCAGGTTCGTGAGCAGGAACGGTCCCAGCACGTTGGTCGCGAACGTCAGCTCGATCCCGTCCACCGAGAGCGTGCGTGCCGGGGGGAGGACCCCGGCGTTGTTGACGAGCACGTCGAGTCGGGGGGACCCGGCGGTGAATCGCTCGGCGAACCGCCTGACCGACCGGAGGTCGCTCAGATCACAGCGTCCGACGTGCACGTCGCGATTGCCGGTGCGCTCCATGATCCCGGCGCGCACCCGCTCGCCGCGGTCGTCGTTGCGGACGGGGAGCCACACGGCGGCGCCGAGCCGCGCGAAGCCCTCCGCGGCCGCCAGCCCGAGGCCCGAGGTGGCGCCCGTCACCATCACGCTCCTGCCGTCCAGCGCTCGCAGCTCCATGGCATCCCACGTGCGGCTGCGCAGCCCGTAGCCGACGTTCGTGTAGCCGCCGATCACGGTGCGGTCCAGCGCGTTGTCGAGCAGGGAGTTGATCATTTCCGACCGCGCCGGCGGACCCGTCGCCGGAGGACCACGTGTCGCCCCGTCGCCTCTATACAAACCTTCAACGAATATAGAACGGCTGCGGGCGTCTTCCACCCGGGGCCATGTGCTCGGCCGCGACGATCCGGGCGGACTGGCGGCACCCACGGGCGGGTAGTACCGATGCGCGATGCACGAGATCCTCATCCTGCTCGTCAAGGGAGTGTGCGGCGGTGTGCTCGTCGTCGCCTTCGCCCTGCTGTCGGAGGGGCTCAGCCCGAAGCGGTTCGCGGGGCTCTTCGGCGCCGCGCCATCGGTGGCGATCGCCGGCCTCTCGATCACGCTCATCGACGAGGGCATCGGGCCCGCTCACCGCAACACGATCGGCATGATCGCCGGAGGTGCGGGCATGGTGGCCTACGCGCTCGCGGTCGTGCCGCTGCTGCGCCGCACCGGTCCGGGGCGCGCCGCCGCCACGGCGCTCACCGCCTGGGCGACCGCGGCGGCGGCCGTGGCGATCCCGCTGCTGGGGCTGGCATGAGCGCGGTCGAGGAACACGCGACCCTCGAGCGGGTCGGGGAGCAGCCCAAGTTCGAGGTCGGCAAGGCGCTCAAGGCAGACCCGCGGGGGATGCTCGTGCGGTTCGGGGCCGGGATGCTGACGTCGGTCGTCGCCGGGGCGCTGACGCTCGCCTTCGGGCCGCGAATCGGGGGAATCATGCTCGCGTTTCCCGCGATCCTCGTCGCCAGCCTGACGCTCATCTATCACGAGGAGGACGCGCATGAGGCCCGGGAGGACGCGCGCGGCGCGATCGCCGGAGGCGTCGCGCTGATCGTCTTCGCGGTCGTCTTCACCCTCCTCATCGGCCACGCGAGTGCTCCGCTGACGCTCGTCCTCGCCGCCGTGTCGTGGGTGCTGGTGGCGCTCGGGCTCTACGCCGCATTCTGGTGGCGGCGCTGAGAGCCGGCGATCGGCGGGCCGGCACGCGGTAGCATCCGTCGTGGACCGTGCTAGGCGGGGCGTTAGCGGCGCCCTGTACCCGCAATCCGCTACAGCGGGGCTGAATTCCCTCTCGAGGGTGCCGGTTCGGGGTCAGCGTCCCGTGCGAGGCGGTGATGGCCTGGTCCCGCCGCGATGGAGAGCCGTGAACCAGGTCAGGTCCGGAAGGAAGCAGCCTTAAGCGGTCGCC